>ENA-OVGH01000028-OVGH01000028.1-human-gut-metagenome-genome-assembly--contig:-NODE-28-length-132211-cov-5.368867_pt1 | contig 132211 bp, 148 predicted proteins | sample MGYA00237770_ERZ505419 | MGnify/ENA primary metagenome ERZ505419 (study PRJEB26158, sample SAMN06016353) | human gut metagenome | biome: human gut; feature: ankylosing spondylitis patient; material...
AATAAATATATAATTTAGATTTAATATTTATACAAAAATAAAAATAACAACCAGAAACAGAGAAGGAGAATCACATGTTTGATGACAAATTTGTTTGGGGCGTGGCAAGCAGCGCATATCAGGTAGAGGGAACTGACCCGGATGACGGAAGAGGAAAGACAGTCTGGGACACTTTTACGGAGCAGGGACGCATTTTTCAAAATCAGAATGCGTACACAAGCTGTGACCATATGCACCATTATAAAGATGACTATGCATTAATGAAAAATCTTGGAATCAAAGCATATCGTTTTTCCTTAAACTGGGCGCGGATTCTGCCGGAAGGCACCGGGCGTGTCAATGAAAAAGCGATTGCGATGTACCGCGACATGATTCTTACAATGAAGGAAAATGGCATTACACCATATATTACCCTGTTTCACTGGGAGTTTCCACAGGCGTTGCAGGAAAAGGGCGGCTGGCTGAATGAGGAAGTGGCAGACTGGTTCGGGGAATATGCAAAAGTGGTGGCAGAGAATTTTTCGGATCTCTGCGAGTATTTTATCACGATCAATGAGCCACAGTGTGTGGTAGGACTTGGGCATTTAAGCGGTGTCCATGCACCGGGATTGAAATTATCAATTCCGGAGACTTTCCAGATTGCACATAATCTGTTGAAAGCGCATGGACAGGCAGTGATCAATTTAAGAAAATACGCAAAACAAAAAATCCGGATCGGCTTTGCACCGACCGGAGGAGTGGCTTATCCATACACGGACAGTGCAGAAGATATCGAAGCTGCCAGAAAAGTTTATTTTGGATTTTACAATCCGATGGATAACTGGACCTGGAATATCTCATGGTTTTCAGATCCGGTCTTTTTAGGTCATTATCCAAAAGAGGGACTGGAAAAGTTCAAAGAGTATCTGCCGGAAATCACAGAGGCAGATATGCAGCTGATCCATCAGCCACTGGACTTTATGGGACAGAACATATATAATGGTTATTACGTGCGTCAGGGCGCAGACGGTGAACCGGAATTTGTGGACCGGGAACCGGGATTTCCGAAGACGGCGTGCAACTGGCCGGTGACACCAAAAGCATTTTATTATGGAATTAAATTTTTGACGGAGCGGTATCCGCTTCCATTATATATTACAGAAAATGGCATGTCCTGCCATGACAATGTGAGCTTTGACGGCAGAGTGCATGACAATGACCGCATCACATTTCTGGATTCCTACATCGGAGCCATGCAGAGGGCATATGATGAGGGAGCCGATATCCGGGGGTATTTCCTGTGGACATTTCTGGATAATTTTGAATGGTCCGAGGGATATAAGGAACGTTTTGGCATGATTTATGTGGATTTTATGACACAGCGGAGAATTGTAAAAGATTCTGCATTTTGGTATCAGGATGTGATCGGGACAAATGGAGGTAATTTATCAATGAATCAGACCACGAAAGAAATTTTATTTTTAGATCCGGTATGTACACACAACATCTGGGGCGGTACGAGATTGAGAGAGGATTTTCATTATCCGGTCGAAGGTGATGATTTAGGGGAGTGCTGGGGAATTTCTGCACATCCAAATGGAGACGTAACTTTAAGAGACTGTGGATTCCGTGGAATGAAGCTGTCCGAATTGTGGAAAAAACATCCGGAAGTTTTCGGAAAGGTGGACAGTGACCGTTTCCCGCTCCTGATCAAAATTATCGATGCGAAAGATGACCTGAGCATTCAGGTACATCCAGACGATGATTATGCAAAAGTCCATGAAAATGGTTCACTTGGAAAAACAGAGTGCTGGTACATTCTCGACTGCAAGAAAAATGCGACGATCGTTATCGGACACAATTCAAGGACAAAAGAGGAATTAAGCCGGATGATCCATGAGGGAAAGTGGAGTGAATTTATCCGTGAGATCCCGATCAAAAAAGGCGATTTTCTTCAGATCGATCCGGGAACAGTTCATGCGATCAAAGGCGGAACACTCATTCTGGAAACACAGCAGAACAGTGATATTACCTACCGCGTTTATGATTATGGCCGTCTCTCCAATGGAAAGCCGAGAGAGCTACATATCGACAAGAGTATTGACGTGATCACTGTGCCTGCAAAATCGGCTGCAGACAGTGTGAAATCGGTGGCAGATCTTCCGGTCAATACGTTAAATGAACTGTATGCCTGCAAATACTTTCATATCTATAAAATAGATGTTTCAGGTAAAATGACTTTTGAGCAGAATGCACCTTTTATGAATATGACAGTTACGGATGGCAATGGAATCGTCAACGGTCAGCCGGTGAAAAAAGGAGATCATTTCATACTTCCAAATGGCTTCGGAAACGTGGAATTGCAGGGCAGCATGCAGATCATTGCCTCCACGATATAAAACAAAACCGTTATTTGCTTTCAGAGGAAGAAACTGCTATAATGTGCATAAGCAATGAGCAGTGCCAGACACGTAAGAAACAGCATCTGGCTGTTTACAGGCAGGATGCTGTTTATTGCGGGGTAGAAGCATGTAGATCAAAATTCCCCAGAGAGGAAATACACAGATGAATCAGGAAGAAAGACGAGAGAAACGAAAAAAAGATACACAGAGTGCGGTCATAGTTGTGGCAGTATTTTTTATAGTACTTGCAGTTTTGATCGGAGGAATTGTGTTTGCAGTCCATAAATTTGTAAAACCGGGAGCAGATAAACCGGAAAAGAATACCGAGAGCGTGACAACAGAGGCGACAGAAGAACCGGAAACAACTCCGGTAACCGAAGTCAGCGATCCGTTGATGGATCAGGCAATGCAGATTGCTGCTGGCATGACCTTAGAGCAGAAAGTAGCGCAGATGTTCATGATCACACCGGACGCACTGACCGGAGTGGACGGAGCAACGATGGCAGGAGATTCCACAAAGACAGCCTACACGCAGTATCCGGTAGGTGGTCTGATTTATATGGCAAAGAACCTGACCGGAACCGATCAGACGGCACAGATGCTTACCAATATGAAGAGCTACAGTCAGGAAATAGTAGGAATTCCAGTGTTCCTCGGTGTGGATGAGGAAGGTGGAACAGTAGCAAGGATTGCATCCAACAGTGCTTTTGGAGTGACAGATGTTGGAAATATGAGTGATGTAGGAGCGACCGGGGATTCCCAGAATGCATACAATGCAGGAAGTACGATCGGAACGTATCTGAACACACTTGGTTTTAATATGGATTTTGCTCCGGTTGCGGATGTGTTGACGAATCCGGATAACACTGTGATCAAAGACCGGTCATTTGGTTCAGACAGCCAGCTTGTGGCGGATATGGTCTGTGCTGAGATGCAGGGACTGAACGAACACCAGATATTAAGCGTGGTAAAACATTTTCCGGGACAGGGAGCTACAGCAGGGGATTCCCATGACGGGGCAGTTTCTACAGATAAATCTTTGGATGACCTGCTGGCAAATGAGCTTGTTCCATTCCAGCAGGCAGTGAATAACGGAGCATCTTTTGTGATGGTAGGACATATTTCAGCACCAGCTGTTACAGGGGATGATACGCCGGCTTCGCTTTCCTCTGTCATGGTGACAGATGTGCTTCGCAACCAGCTTGGCTTCCATGGTGTAGTGATCACAGACGCAATGAATATGGGGGCGGTCACCGGAACATACAGTTCTGCTGATGCGGCAGTGACGGCAATTCAGGCAGGTGTGGATATGATCTTAATGCCGGAGGATTTCCAAAGTGCATATCAGGGTGTGATGGATGCAGTGGCTGGTGGAACGATCACAGAGGATCGTATCAATGAATCTGTTGCAAGGATCATCAAAGTGAAACTTACAATGTAGTATAATAACACTTTACTTTTTGAAATTGTTATGTTATTCTGTGACTATGGTGCGGTAAGTGTACCATAGAAATATTTTTTGGAGGTACTTTTCAATGAACAAAGGTACAGTAAAGTGGTTTAACAACCAAAAAGGATACGGATTCATCTCCGACGAACAGGGAAATGATGTATTCGTTCACTACTCAGGTCTTAATATGGAAGGTTTCAAATCCTTAGAAGAAGGCGCTGCAGTAGAATTTGAAGTTGTTGAAGGTGCAAAAGGACCACAGGCAACAAACGTAACAGTAGTAAGATAATTTTATTATCGCTTGTTACTACAGTCTAAATCAGTAGTTTCATGTACCTTTTTCTTTATTAAATAGAACTTGTTTTATTTTTCTAGATTAAGATATTGCAAACAATGGATTTGAAAAAGAGTGTCGGTTTTCCGGCACTCTTTTTTGTATACATAACTAAAAAATCCATGCAAACAGTCTTGAAGAATCTGGAGGGGTTCTATATAATAAAAAAAGAGATAGACAATGTCAAATTTCCGAAATTAACCAACCGTGTGCACTATCTGAAACATGAAGTGGGAGGCGTAAACGAAGTGTGTGAAATAATGAGAAAATATTCAGAAGAAGTCGCAGAAAAAGCATATCAGCAGGGCGAGGAAGCCGGCAAAGAAATCGGTCAACGCCACACCGCCATCGCCGAACTCCAGTCCGAATCCAGATAACAGAAAAACATAAGGAAACATGACAAAGAAACCATTTTTTAAAGGATGGTTTCTTTTTTTTAAGTTCATTTAAGGTTCGCCTGATAAGATATGCGCAAAGGAAAGGAGACACTTATGGCAGATCAGATGATATTTAAAAGGTGTGAGATCAAATATATGTTGGATATCACGCAGGCGGAACTGTTAAAAAATCAAATGAAACAATACATGACTGCAGACGAGCATGGAATGAGTACAATATGCAGTCTCTACTTTGATACACCGGACTATCTGCTGATCCAAAGATCAATGGAACACCTGGTTTATAAAGAAAAACTGAGATTGAGAAGTTATGGCATGGCAGACAAGGACACGACCGTTTTTGTGGAACTGAAGAAGAAGTATGAGTCTGTTGTATACAAAAGAAGAATTGCAATGACGGAGGACGAGGCAGAACGTTACCTGCTTTTTCACGAAAAAGTAAAAGACACACAGATCACCAGAGAAATCGATTACTGTCTGAAAAATTATAAAAAGCTGGCTCCGGCAGTGATGCTTTCCTATGAGAGAGAAGCTTTTTATGCGAAGGACGATCACGAGTTCCGGATCACGTTTGATCAGAACATTCTCTGGAGAAATTACGATCTTTCTCTCTGTAAAGGAATTTACGGAGAAGCAATTTTAGATAAAAATAAAGTGCTTATGGAAGTGAAAACGGCGGGCGCAATACCGCTCTGGATGGTTCATTTTCTGACAGAAAATCAGATTTACAAAACGTCATTTTCCAAATATGCGACCGCCTACCGCACGATTTATGCGAGAGAGCAGAGAAGAAGCTGTCCACCGGAAAATTTCTTTGTGTTTACCGGAGATGAGGTTGTGCAGCAGGCAATAAAATGTTAAAAAAGAAATGGAGAAATTAATATGTTAAACAATTTATTTACAGGAATTTTTGATACAGCAGGTGCGGCGGTGATTTCCGTGCCGGATTTTTTGCTCTGTATTGTGGTGTCACTGCTGATCGGGGCATTCATCACATGGGTTTACACTTATAAAAACCGCTATACGACAAGCTTTGCAGTGACACTCGCAATGCTTCCGGCAATCGTTTGCATTGTTATCATGATGGTAAACGGAAATGTAGGTGCCGGAGTGGCTGTGGCAGGAGCATTTTCGCTTGTACGTTTCCGTTCTGTGCCGGGAACTGCAAAAGAGATCGGAACCATTTTTCTTGCAATGGCGGCAGGACTGATCGCAGGGATGGGTTATCTTGGGTTTGCAGTACTGTTTTCGCTCATTATGGGAGCCGTGATGTTTGTGTTAAATGTGACCGGATTCGGTGTAAAAAAAGCAGAAGTAAGAGAGAAAACACTTCGTATCACAATCCCGGAGGATTTAAATTACGGAGCAGCATTTGATGATCTTTTTGAAAAATATTTATCATCCTGTGAAGTAGTCGCTGTGAAAACCTCCAATATGGGAAGTCTTTACAAACTTACCTATCATGTGACGTTAAAAGACAATGCGGAAGAGAAAACATTTCTCGATGAATTGAGATGCAGAAACGGAAATCTGGAAATCAGTATGATGAGACAGGAGGCAAATGTCAATGAGTTATAGAAGAAAAAAACTGCTGGCGTTGTTTTTTGCCATGGCATTATCCATGACGGCAGTGGCAGGCTGTACAGGGGCAAAGAGCAGTACTGGCAATGTTGTTTCCTTGGAAACAGAAACAAATGCAGAAGAAACATCAGCACAGAGTGAAGCAGGAACTTTTTCAAGTGCAGATATGTTTACTGAGCGGGATCTGGCAGGAACCTATGAGGAGAGTGGGGCAGTTTATGTCACACTTTCCGATGATGGTATCGCGGGGGAAACGGATGGCGTTGTGATCGATGGACAGATGGTGACGATCACGGCAGAAGGGACTTATATTTTTTCCGGAACACTGTCGGAAGGACAGATTGTGGTGGATGCAGATAATGCGAAAGTGCAGATCGTATTTGATAATGTGGACATTACCTGTGCTTCAAGTGCAGCAGTGTATGTAAAAAGCGCAGAGAAAGTATTTGTAACGCTTGCAGAAGGATCGCAGAATACACTTCGCAATACGGATGAGTATGTTGCGATTGACGACAACAACATTGATGCCGTGATTTTTGCAAAATCAGACCTTACGTTAAACGGCACTGGAAGTCTGACGATCATATCAGCAGAAGGACATGGAATTGTATCCAAAGATGATCTGAAAATCATAGGCGGTACATACGATATCACAGCAGCAGGGCACGCATTATCGGGAAAAGACAGTGTGCGTATCGCAGATGGAACCTTTATTTTAACCGCAGAAAAAGATGGCATTCATGCGGAAAATGCAGATGATGAAGAAAAGGGCTATATTTATATTGCAGATGGTGATTTTACGATCACAAGTGACGGCGATGGCGTGGACGCTTCCAATATTGTGCAGATCGAGGATGGAACATTTGACATCACAGCCGGAGGCGGCGCTGCAAACAGTCAGAAAACACATGAGTCAGATATGCCGGGTGGACCGGGTGGCGGAATGCCACAAAACGGCGAGAAACCGGACGGAGAAAGCATGCCACAGATGGGGGAAAAGCCGGACGGAGAAAATATGCCACAGGATACCACAACTGACGAGAGCGGCACCAGCACAAAAGGAATCAAGGCAGGTGGCGGCATGTACTTAAATGGAGGAACTTACCAGATTGATTCCGCAGATGATTCCATCCACAGCAACGCAAATATTACGATCGCAGATGGAACATACACGCTTGCGACAGGCGATGATGGTGTGCATGCAGATGATGCACTGATAGTAAATGGTGGTACGATCACCGTGACAGAGAGTTATGAAGGTCTGGAAGGCCTGGCGGTGACAATCAACGATGGAACGATTGATATCACTGCAAGTGATGACGGTATCAATACAGCAGGCGAGAAAATGGAATTAAACGGTGGATATATCCACATTCTGGCAGGCGGCGACGGCGTGGATTCCAACGGCGATCTGACAATCAACGGCGGTGAGATCTACATTGACGGTCCGTCTGATAACGGAAACAGTGCGATCGATTACGGCGACCGGTCGTCTGCGTATGTGAACGGCGGAACGCTTGTGGCAATCGGCAGCAGCGGCATGGCAGAGGTGATGAGTGATTCTTCCAAACAGAAGGTTCTTATGGTAAAATTAGGAGAACAAATGGAAGCCGGCAACGTTGTGCTGACAGACAGTGAGGGAAATGTGATCGTAAGTTACACGGCATTAAAAACCTATGACTGTGTGATCATCAGCACCGCAGAGGTGGAGAGCGGAGCAACGTACACGCTCACAACATCGGGAACGACGACAGAAGTGACCGCAGAATAAAAACAGCTGAGGGCAGGAATCGGTATCACTGTGAAATAAACGAAAGGCATGGGATTTTGTATGAGGTTATTGCTTGCAGAAGATGAAGAGGATTTGAGCCGTGCGCTTGTCACGGTGTTAAAACATAACAATTACTCGGTAGACGCTGTGTACGATGGTGCAGAAGCCTTGGACTATCTGGAAAACGGTGGCAATTATGACGGTGTGATCTTAGATATCATGATGCCCAAAATGGATGGTATCACCGTATTAAAAACAATCCGCAGACATGGAAATTCCGTTCCGGTCCTGCTGCTCACAGCAAAGGCAGAGATTGATGACCGTGTGGAGGGTTTAGACAGTGGCGCAGACGATTATCTGCCGAAACCATTTTCCATGAAAGAGCTTTTGGCGAGGATCCGGGCAATGACAAGGAGACAGACGGACACGACCGATAATGTGCTGACATTTGGCGATATTGCACTGAACCGTTCTACCTATCAGCTCACAGGACCGGAGAATCCAGAAGGTATCCGTCTTGCTGGCAAGGAATACCAGATGCTTGAAATGCTCATGTCTAATCCAGGACAGGTCATTTCCCCGGATCTTTTTATGGATAAAATCTGGGGCTACGATTCAGAAGCGGAACAAAATGTCGTATGGGTATATATTTCCTATTTGAGAAAAAAATTAACCTCCATTGGAAGTCAGGTGAAGATCAGGGCGGCCAGAGGACTTGGATATTCATTGGAGAAAGACAATGCTTAAAAAATTAAGAAGAAAATTTATTGTAATTGCCATGCTGTCTGTTTCTATCGTGCTGATCGCAATTGTCGGTACGATCAATATTGCAAACTACATCAGTACCAATCAGGCGTTGGATGCAAGACTCTCCCTGATCGCTGACAACGGAGGTACTTTCCCGGATATGACACCCGGAGATTTTGGAAAAAAATTGGAACCTAAGTCAGATCAGCCACCGGCAATGAATGACCTGCAAAAGCATGGAATTTCGCAGGAAAGTCCGTTTGACACCCGGTATTTTACAGTGACGATCGCACCGGACGGTACAGTGGAATCTGTGGATACCGGAAAAATTGCTTCCATCTCAGCCGGGACAGCGGAGGAATACGCAGCGGAGCTGTGGAAAGAAGGAAAGAAAAAAGGCTTTTTCGCTGATTATAAATACCTTGCAACGGACAGTGACGGCTCGACGATGTATGTATTTTTAAACTGTCAGCGGGAAATCTCTACAATAAGAACATATGTTCTTGCCAGCGTGGGAACAGGAGCACTCGGACTTGTCATTGTGTTTGTCATGATCTACTTTTTCTCCGGAAAAGTGTTAAAACCGGTGTCAGAAAGCTATGAGAAACAGAAACGCTTTATCACGGACGCAAGCCATGAGATCAAAACGCCACTCACGATCATCGATGCCAACACCGAAGTCATAGAGATGATGGAGGGGGAAAACGAGTGGACGCAGAGTACGAGAAAACAGATCGCAAGACTGACTTCCCTCACGGAAAAATTGGTGTTTCTCTCCCGCATGGATGAGGAAGGGACAAAGCTGGAAAAAGTGTCATTTTCACTTTCGGATGCAGTGCTTGATACCGCAGAGGGATTTCGCTCTGTCGCAAAAACAAAAGGAAAACAATTTGAGATCAATGTGGCAGAGCATGTGGAATATGTCGGCGATGAAAAAAATATCCGGCAGATGATCTCCCTGCTTTTGGACAATGCAATGAAATATTCCTCAGAGCAGGGCATCATCCGCATCGCACTAAAAACTTCCGGAAAAAACAAAATCATCACCGTGTGGAATACCACAGACCAGATCGAAAAAGGAAAGCTGGACATGCTTTTCGAGCGTTTTTACCGTATGGACGCTTCCCACAATTCTAAGACCGGGGGCTTTGGAATCGGACTTTCCGTCGTGTATGCGATCGTGAAAGCACACAAGGGCAAAATCTCAGCCAAAAGCGAGGACGGAAAATCAATCTTATTTACCGTGGTATTGTAGTGTCTGGCTTCCCCCTCTCTCCCGGCTTTTGTCAAAGTGTAAAGCTATGGAATAGATAAAAGGGTTCCTTATAAAACTTTTGTGAGAATTGAGTGCTTTATCAGTGTTCACATTTTGACTTTAAGTTTATGTACATTCATCAATGGACAGTCCACGCAATGTGTCCGTCTGGGACACACTTCCTTTATCTGTATCTAGCGCAAGTAAATGCCGGAATCAGCATCCTTTATTGCAGGTCAAAAATCAAAGAAAGCCTGAGTGATTTTTGACCTGCTCATCTGCTGATTTTCCGGCATGTAACTTGCGCACGATACAGATAAGAAGGAAGTGTGGCCGCAGACGAACACATTGTGCGGACTGTCCATTTCTGAATGAATATAAACAATCAAAAAAGTCAAAATGTGAACACTGATAAAGCCGCAATTCGAGCAAGTTTTATAAGAAACCCTTTTATCTATTCCATAATGAAAACCAAGTAAAAGCCGGGAGAGAGGGGGAAGCCAGATGCTACAATTCGTCAAATGAAATCTGATTTTTCGTCAGAAAGCGTTTGAGGAGTGTGTCCCACTCGTGCTCAAGAGTTTTGTCAGTCGAGAAGATCCGGTAGGAGATACCCGTGGTTACGGTCAGTTCTCCATTCTGGAAGCGGATATTTAAGAACACTGCGGAAATATCATTTTCCGTGAAGGAACTTCCGGTCTGGGAGAGGGTGCGTTTGAGATTTTCTGGCGATAACAGGAGGGAAAACTTGAAATAAGAAGGAGTTTTCTTTCCTTTGATCAGGTTGAAACAGGAACTGCGCAAAAGACCATACGGAACAAAGGAAAGCCCGGTGAGATTCTGTTCTTCGAGTTCTTCTAAGGTGTAGAAGTCTTTTTGCAGCGTGCCGTCGATATGGCAGGATACATTCGTTGTGATGACAGCCTCCTGAATGAGAAAGTGGTCAAACACATCCTGGCACAGTAATTTATTCATAAAGTCCTTGACTTCGGCAATTTTTAAAGCGATCATAAAATCCTCCCAAAAGAAAATGGTATCAACATAAATTTATCATTGGTTTGTTTTCTTGTAAATAACTGAAATGACAAATTAGAGAAAATATGCTAGAATACAGAGGATTTGCGAATGCAAAATACGGAATGATTATACAGATTTGCAGCCGCAGATAAAAAGTCTATGGTTTGATGGAAAGGTTGGTAACAGATATGACAGAGACAGAAATTTTATTTGATTTACTGGAAAAAGGAATCTCACCGGCGCACGCAGTGAGCGCATGCGAAAAAAGACTGACGGATGCCGGTTTTGAAGTGGTTGATTATGGTACGGCATGGAACTTAAAAGCGGGCGGAAAATATGTGGTAAATCATCATGAAACGACATTGTTTGCATTCACATTACCGCAGAATTGGAGTGACAGAGAGCCTGCGATCCGCATAGCAGCAGCACATACAGATTTTCCATGCTTAAGGATCAAACCATCCTGCGATATTCAGACAAACGGATACGCACAGGTGAATGTGGAAGTTTACGGCGGCGCAATCTTAAATACATGGCTCGACCGTCCACTCGGTGTAGCCGGAAGAGTTGCAGTGCGCAGTGAGGATGTGTTTACACCGGAAGTGGTCACGTTCCAGTCTGAAAAAAATCTTATGACCATCCCGAATCTTGCAATCCATATGAACCGTGAGGTGAACAAGGGCGTGGAATTAAATAAGCAGACGGAACTGCTCCCAATCTGCGGACTTTCCGATGATGCAGACTATTTTCTTGATTTTCTTGCAAAAGAGCTTGCTGTGAAAAAAGAGGATATTCTTGATTTTGAACTGACCATTTACAATAAAGAAAAGCCGGAGTTTGTGGGATTAAACGATGAGTTTATCTCTGCATCCAGACTCGATAACTTAAATTCCTGTTCTGCACTGGTGTCTGCGATCATCGACAGCGACAGGGCGGACGGCATGAATCTCATTGCACTGTTCGATCACGAGGAGATCGGAAGCCGTTCCAAACAGGGTGCCGGTTCCATTCTGCTCCATGATATGCTGGTACGCATTCTGACTGAGTGCGGACTGGAAAAAGAAGTGTGGAACAGACTGTACAACAGCATGATTTTATCTGTGGATGTGGCACATGGACTTCATCCAAACTATGCCGGAAAGATGGATCTGACCAACAAGCCGGTGCTTGGAAAAGGATTCTGTATCAAGGAAGCATGCTCCCAGTCCTATGCCACAGACTGTGGTGCGGTCGCAGTGATCCAGCAGATCTGTGAGAAGGATCAGATCCCATATCAGAAATTTGTGAACCGTTCGGATCTTGCAGGAGGCGGCACATTAGGTTCGATCGCATCAGCGTTACTTCCGGTAAAAACAGTAGATATCGGAATCCCATTGCTTGCAATGCATTCTGCAAGAGAACTGATGGCAGCAGCAGACCAGCAGGCATTGAAGGATCTGGTGAGCGCTTATTTTGGCTGAAAGGCAAAAAAGATACATACAGCATGAAGTATGCATTTGACAGGAGAATCAGGTGAGAAAAAAATTTTTTTCCTATGTGGCAGGGAGTGCGGCGTGTGCAGCACTCATTCTGCTTTCGGGATGTCAGCAGACAACTGATCAATTATCCAATATTACCCATTATGTGGAAGAGAAAATTGCAGAAGGAAAAGGCACGGAAGTAAAAAGTACAGAACAGGAGACGGACACTGAGCAGGCAGCAGTTTCCGGGGAAACAGAGAAGCAGGAAGAGCCATCCGTTGAAAAGCAGTCTGTGGACTGTTATGCATATCAGACGCTTCCGGAGGAAGTACGCACTGTGTACGACGAGGTTTATGATGCGATTCTCTATGAAAAAGAAGATGTGGCGCTGAGCACGTTAGACAACGAAGTCCTGCATCAGGCGTATGTTTCGGTGATGGCGGATCACGGCGGACTGTTCTGGGTATCGGGCTACACTTACACGCAGTATACCAGAGGGGAAAAGCTGGTGGATCTCCATTTTACACCAAAGTTTACCATGACGGATGCCGAGCGGATGGACATGCAGGCACAGATCGACGAGACAGTCAGTCAGATTTTGGCAGGGATCGATGCACAAGCACCGGATTATGACAAGGCAAAATATGTGTTTGATTATCTGGCTTCGAATGTTGCGTATAGCACAGGTGCGCCGGACAATCAGAACATCATCAGTGTGTTTGTCAATGGGGAAACGGTTTGTCAGGGATACGCTGCAGCAACGCAGTATCTTCTGGAAAAACTGGACATTCCCTGTGCAGTGGTGGCCGGAACGGCAGACGGACAGTCTCATGCATGGAATCTGGCAAAGCTGGATGGAGAGTATTACTATATTGATACGACCTGGGGAAATGCCACCTACAGCGGTGACGGAATGGGGCTGGATTCCTTTATCAATTATAATTATTTTGCAGTTACGACCGGGGAATTACAGAAAACGCACCAGCCGAATGACGATATTATCGTTCCGGTGTGTCAGGCGGTAAAAGACAATTATTATGTCCATGAAAATCTTTATTTTGACACATGGGATGCAGACAGTATCGGAAATGTATATCGGGCTGCCTATGAGCGGGGAGATGGTTTCTGCTCTGTCAGGTTTGCAGACAGGGAGCTGTACGAACAGGCATTCACCTGCTTTATCACGGATCAGAAGATCGTGCATTACTGCAAAGGACTGACATCTTTATATTATCTGGAAGATTCCGACCAGAACGTGCTGACTATAAAATTTTAATAAAAATCATAATATCCTCTATACAAAGTAAAGTTTTTGTGTTAATGTTACGTAGTAATCAATACTACATGTAATAGAAAAAAGAAACTTTTGATATAATAATGAATAACATTTAGAAAACAAGGAGGCTAAATCCTCTGCTCCTGTAAGGACAGTCGCATTTTGCTTCGCAAAACAAGGAGGATTTATGTATAAGATTGTAATAGACAGTTGTGGGGAATTACCGGAAGAATTAAAACAGGACGGACATTATGAGACCGTTTCATTGGAGCTGGAAGTAGACGGATGCCGTATCAGGGATGACAGTACATTTGATCAGTCAGACTTTTTGAGAAGAGTCAGAGAGAGCCTGAAAGGACCAAAGTCCTCCTGCCCGTCACCGGAGCAGTATATGGATGCTTATGAGGGCGAGGCAGACCATGTTTATGCCGTGACCCTGTCCGGTGGTTTAAGTGGCTCTTATAACAGTGCAGTGCTCGGAAAGAATCTTTATGAGGAAGAGCACGGAGATGCAAAGAAAATTTATGTGTTCAATTCGAGATCCGCGTCCATCGGTGAAACTCTCATCGGCATGAAGATACAGGAATTTGAGGAAGCCGGATGCAGTTTTGAAGAGGTTGTGGAGAAGGTTGAAGAGTACATTAAGTCCATGAACACCTATTTTGTATTGGAGACGTTAGAGACATTGAGAAAGAATGGCAGACTTTCCAATCTGAAAGCATTTATTGCCAATTCATTAAATATCAAGCCTGTTATGGGCTCAACAAAGGAGGGCTTAATCTGCCAGTTAGATCAGGCGCGCGGTATGAACAAAGCACTTGAGCGTATGGTGAAGGATATGATCTCAAAGACAAAAGACTGTGAGAACCGTGTTCTCGCAATCGCACACTGCAACTGCCCGGAGCGTGCAAAAGCAGTGAAAGAAAAAATCGAGAAGATTGCGAAGTTCAAAAAGATCATCATCATCAACACCGCAGGTGTCAGCAGCATGTATGCCAACGACGGCGGTGTGATCATGGCAGTATAGTCAGATGCAGACATTAACTTACGAAGAAACAGTAACAGCGATTGAAAATAAAAGAAGATTTGGAAACTTAAAGGGTGTCGAGATCTCAAAGATAATGTTAGAGAAGTTAGGACACCCGGAGAAAGATTTACGCATCATACACATAGCAGGGACGAACGGCAAAGGCTCCGTCTCTGCTTTTTTGCGCTCTGTTTTCGAATGTGCAGGATTGAAAACCGGGATGTTTACTTCTCCACATCTGGTGGATTTCAGGGAGCGCATCCAGGTGCAGGGAGATATGATCTCAAAAGAGGATACCATGCGCCTTGGAAACAGGCTTCTCTCTATGGATTTTGGCGTTTATCCGACGATGTTTGATTACTGTCTTGCAATGGCTTTGCTTTATTTTAAGGAACAAAAGTGTGATGTTGTGATTTTGGAGACAGGACTTGGCGGAACGTATGATTCCACGAATGCCTGCGGAGTGCCGGATGTGACCGTCATTGCAAAAATCGGTTTTGACCATATGGCGATCCTCGGTGACACACTCGCCAAAATTGCAGCGGAGAAAGCAGGAATTATCAAGCACGGCACAGCGCTTGTGTTAGAGAGCCAGGAAAAAGAAGCGATGGACGTGTTAAATAAGGCCGCAGAGCGTGCAGATATAAAAACTACAAAAGTCGTAAACTTAGATGAGATCAGGATCCTGCCACAAAAGGACGGAAAACAGTGTTTTTCATACGCTGGATACGATGCAGTCACAATGAAAATGCTCGGTGTGCACCAGTATGAAAATGCCGTGGCGGCAATGCTTGCAGCAGAATTATTTTTTGAAAAATATTTTGCAGGAAAAAAGAATGTGCCGGAACGGAAAGTTTTGCAGCATGCGATCCGGGAAGGGATCGACCGGACACAGTGGATGGGACGCATGGAGCTTGTGAGCAATGATCCGTTTTTTCTGATGGATGGTGCGCATAACAGTAACGGTGTGGAGGCGCTGAAAAAAAGTCTGGAGACAATGTATCCGGATGAAAAATTCCATTTTATCATGGGTGTCATGGCGGATAAAGATTATGGGGAGATGATCAGGGAACTTCTTCCGCTGGCACTGGATTTTAAGACAGTGACTGTGGAGAGTGAGAGGGCATTGCAGGGAGAGGCGCTCGCAGACTGCATCCGGGCAAAAGGAATCCCGGCGGAGGCGTATCAGAACCTTGCGGATGTGCTGCCGGATTTCTCAAAATCATCTGCAGAAAAGACAGTGGCATTCGGCTCACTGTATTTTATCGGAGAGATCAAAGCATTTCTGCAGGGAAAACAGTAACATGGTTTCCGGAGAATCTGGGAAAAGCAGCGTCCGTGCCCAATCATTACAGAAAAGTTACAAAATAGCATGGATTTAATATATTTTTAAAATCATTCAATTCAATCAAATGTCTAATTTTAAATAAAAAAGTCTTGCAGACCGCATAAATACTATGTTTTTGAAGTCTGCAAGAATAACTTTAAAGTTCTTTAAAAATAAAAAAAGTTAAACTAATTAGTAACAAATTAGTAACAGTCATTATATTATAAAAGGTGTTTTTATTTTCTCAATCTGTTCTCTTAATTCTTCTATAGTTCTGTGACTATATTTGGCGTTAGTAATATCACTTTTAAAGGAGTGCCCCATCATTCGTTTACGATCATTTTCGTTGACTTCGTATCGTTCGCAAAGTGCGGAGAAAGTGTGACGACAATCGTGTGGTGTATGTCTTGCTCCAGTTGCAGCATTTGCAATTCCGAGAGAAGAAAGAGTGTTATACATTTTATTACGAAAGTCCCGCACAGAGCATCCAAGCAGATTCTTACCATTATATCTAGCTTTTACCATATCGAAAATACAAGAATGAATAGGAACAATTCTTTCTTTACTGGCTTTTGTCTTAACTCCACCTTTAAAATATTTTCCATCCAGATTAGTTTCCATATTTGTAAAGGCCTTAATACGATATCCACTGTAGCACATGATTAATAGCATTTGGACAACGAAATCATCTTTATTTTTCCACATTATTTTTAATTCCTCATCAGTGAATGGCACCCCACTTTCATCATCGTCTGGTATAGGAATAAATAAAGCAGAGGAGTAGTCTTTATCCACTATGTCGTATTTAATTGCGTATTTGTACATCTGGTGCATCAGAGACACAATCAATTCCAGAGAGGAATGTTTAAGAGGACAAGCATTAAGAACATCCTGTAAGTCTTTATATTTAATTTGACCAAACTGTATATCATGTAAAGCAGAAGAATTTTTAAATGCTACTTGCGTTGAAGACATGGAAGAAGTCTTTTTACTTCCGTTACGTAGCTCATTACGGTACTTCTCTTTATAGAAATCTTCATATACTTCTTTAAAGGTCGGTGTGCGATCAATATAAACGCCATTCTGTATTTTAATTTTTCCCTCGTTCTCCAGTTTGCGTGCTGCCAGAATCTCATAACCTTCATCCCATGTCTCAACGTAGGCAAGAGCTTTCGGTGTGACAGGTCCTTTTGAGGTGTATTCAGTTACTGGTGGGTATACACCATACGGTTTATAGCGTCCTTTGCCGAGATATTTTATTGATCCGAACCCATTTGGGAGCTTTTGGTGTTTCTTTCTTCGTGCCATATGTACCATCCTTTCTGATTTTGGGTATAAAAATAACAGCCAGCAGAGAACAGGTGTTCCGCTTGCATTTGGCTGCTCCGAATGATACAATCCTGTTTTTGACAGTTTCAAAAAATAAAATCGCTGCAACGCCAGAAAATATAGGCGTTGTAGCGATTTTGACTGTTGTTTTAAACTATAGTATTTTATTCCCTTCCTTTACTTTTTTTCTGGATGGTTTTCATCTGGCTTTTGGTGATAAATTTGAAATCTGTATCAAAACCACAGATCTTATGTAAGGAATCTGTCAGTCTATCGCGTGTATAAAGTGGGATAAATCCCTGATCCTGTATATCTGCGAAATTCATGGACTTCAACTTATCCAGGATCATCTCGCAGGTAAAATCCTGTCCCAGATCTTTTTCAAGATACCGGTATATCACCAGGGAAAGAAAACAGATGAGAAAATGTGCTCTTATGCGTGCGTCAGCATGGACAAATACAGGTCTTGCTTCAAAATCCGTTTTCATGATGCGGAAACATTCTTCAATTTCCCAACGCCCTTCACTGACTTTTAGGATGTCTTTTACATCATCATCCAACAGATCAGTAGTAACTGCATACATTCCATCATAAAGTGCTTCATCTTCGATTTTGTCTGTGTCCAGATAATGGCGGATGTCTGCGGCTTCACCGTCTTCCGTTACGGCTGTCTTTCCTATGAAACGTGCCGGATCGTTTGGATTTCTCCGTTCTTTTTTTATGTTTCCTGACTGCAGCATTTTTTTGGCACGTTCAACCTGAAGATCACGTATTGTTTTTTGATATCTTGCAAATTTAGGCGAATAGGTTACGATCAGACGCTGGTGCAGCGTGTGGGGTGTATAAGGCTCATCCTTATAATACAATCCGTTATCGTCTTCCGGGATTTCTGAAAGTTCAACAGGCATATCATCTGATACGCGTTTGAAGCCGGTCTTGTCCAGAGCCCATTTTTTATCATCTTTATTCAGCTTTTTAATGGACTGGGTGACAATAAAAGCACGTTCACCGGCATGGTTTATCTTTTTGATGGCTTCGGAACCAAGTCCGGCATCACTGCAGTAAATAAATTTTGTACAGCCAAAGTCCTGGAGGACTTTTCCTTCCAGCGGTTTCAGGGAAGTCTGTTCATTTGCGTTTCCGGGGAAAAGTGAAAAAGCAAGAGGTATCCCATCACCGTCCATAAACATCCCCATCTGGATGATCGGGTTAGGACGGTGTTCTTTGCCTTTGCCGTATTTTCTGTCCCCATCTTCCTGCTCAATCTCAAAGAAATAGTTTGTACAGTCATAATACAGGATAGTATCGTTTCGCTTTCCGAGAAGATGACTGTTTTTATAAACTTCCGACTGGATAAAATCACATTCATTTCCAAGAACGTCGAGTGCCCGGTAGATGTCATGCAGCTGGTAGGATGGTTTTTCCAGAAATTCAGAAGCTGTTTTATAGGAAGACCGTTTACTGGCAGGTTCTAAGATCCTGGCATAGATGAGATCAGATAGGATCGCGTTGATATCATACTTAAATTTATATTTATCGCGGAGTTTCCGGCAGATATTATCAAGCTTGAGGCGGTAATAAAAAGTCTGTGGGAAAAGATAACCGCCACGGTAGAGAACCTGCTGGCCATAATCTAACTTATGATCAGAATGGAAGGTTATCTGGACAGCTTTTGTCTGCTGATCTTTTTTATATTTTTCGGTTTCAAGCTTAACTTCATTTTTTGCCCATGCAAGAACGTCGTCCCTGGTTGGTCCATGTTCGACAATGAGCTGGTTCAAAGTGCCGAGTTTACGGACAATGACAGAGGATGTTTTGCCATTGGCTTTGGTATAAGATTTTGCAATATAAAAGGATTCTGCATTTTTGGATTTTGTTATATGTAGATTCATAAGCACCACTCCAATGCTTATTATAACACACAATAACATAAAATAACAGCATATAAAACATAAAAATTGACATAAAAAATGCAGGTTTTATAAGACCTGCAAGTACTTTTCTTGATATTCAACTGTCAAACTCCCGGGTACTTCTCTTTATAGAAATCTTCATATACTTCTTTAAAGGTCGGTGTGCGATCAATATAAACGCCATTCTGTATTTTAATTTTTCCCTCGTTCTCCAGTTTGCGTGCTGCCAGAATCTCATAACCTTCATCCCATGTCTCAACGTAGGCAAGAGCTTTCGGTGTGACAGGTCCTTTTGAGGTGTATTCAGTTACTGGTGGGTATACACCATACGGTTTATAGCGTCCTTTGCCGAGATATTTTATTGATCCGAACCCATTTGGGAGCTTTTGGTGTTTCTTTCTTCGTGCCATATGTACCATCCTTTCTGATTTTGGGTATAAAAATAACAGCCAGCAGAGAACAGGTGTTCCGCTTGCATTTGGCTGCTCCGAATGATACAATATGCTTGTTGAGGGCATATGCTTTTCGGAGCTATGTGTTTCGCCTTTGGTATTCCAGTACCAGGGGCGATTTTTTATTGTTATGTTAATCTACACCTGTTATAATAATGTTAAGAGTTTAAAATAGCGTTAATTACTGAGTCCTTATTCCAACCGACCATTATATTTGCATTACTGGAAACTTTTGTAGGAACTCGTTCCTGTCCCCAGGGTTTAACTCCAATAATATATTTGTTATAATCGACAGCAGTGTCTATTTCAAAGTCAATCCAGTCACTATAAGCAGCATACATGCCTGCAAGTATAATGACTTTAGAAGCTGGGCTAATTTGCTCCTTTAATTCTGATTTTAATTTATTTTTTCCAACGGTTGTATTAGGGTCGATCAATGGATCATGTGAGGGAACAGAGTAGTTTTTCCAGGTAAGTTTTCCTTCGTCTTGGGCTTCATTTAACCACTGAACGATTTTGTTGTAATGCTCAGAATATTTCCAAGCGTGGCTGATAAAAATATTGTATGTACTCATTTATCATCATTCCTTTCATTTTTTAGGAGGTCATTATGAAATCTAAAACATTTAAATTTCAAAAGAAACCTATTGTTGTTGAAGCATATCAAACAGATGTAGAAATAACCATTGATACATTGGAGGGTAGAATGATTGCCTCTCCTGGAGATTGGATTATTACCGGTGTTCACGGGGAAAAATATCCTTGCAAGCCGGATATCTTTGAGAAAACATATGAGCTAGTCAATTAGTGTTTTCTACTTTCTTTTCATTAGTATTTACAGTTTTCCATTTATTGTTTTCGGAAGATATGATGTTTTCTATGTTGCGGACAAATATATTCTCAATGTTTTCAGGTTCTATATTATATGGTGAAGACTTTGTTACAAATAAATGTTTCTGATACCTAAGTAATTCACATGTGGTTCGATATTCAATCCAGTTTTCATGCCATTTGTATAATTTTGTCAAGGATTCTATAATGGCAATTGCGGCGCCCAATGCGCCAACTATGAGTGCTATAAGAATACAATCTTTTGAGTAGGCAGAAAGTAAAGGGATTAATGCTGCTAAAACAATTTCTATGGTTTGTGTCAATTTGTATTTTCTTTGACATGATGCAGATTTTTGGTCATACCAATTGATTTGATTATCTACTCTGGATTTTATATATTCGTCTATTTCCATTTTGGCTCCTTTCACCGTCCTGCTTTGGTAGAGTGGGGCGGTTTTAAATTTGACAAAAATAAATATGTGACATATAATACACTTAACAAGAGAACCGAAAGCTAGATGAAGCCTAGCTGCCGGTAAAAAATGTTCTATAAAAATAGCGTCTTAGTTTACCAGGCTGAGGGCGCTATTTTTTTCTGCTTTTGATGTGTAAAACAAGAGTTATAACAGCGCAGAGCATAATCACGAAAGTGAATAAATCACTGTATGTAACCATTGGCACCAGCTCCCTTCTTAAGTATCCGGCAGCTGACATATCGCCCCTTCAGTTCCCTTGGTAGGTGTATTATATTGTCAAAGTACTTAATTAATGGAAAGGAAGTTCCTCATCAATGCCATCTGGAATATTCATAAAACCATCAGAATTATTTTTATATTCTTTATAATCCCAGACTTTTAAAATATTGGCATTGTAGAAAGTACTGCTTTCACCACATATAGGGCAGTATCTTGCGTTTGATGGAAGAACATCATAATTATCGCAGTTCTGGTTTGGACATTTATTAATAATGTAACTTCCACAAATTTGACAATAATTTCCGTCAATATTTGTATCTTCATTATGACAGACAGGACATTCTTTTAATTTTCCGTTTTCATAGGTATCTAATAAAGGATATTTCATATTATCTCCATCTCCCCATTCTAAAGTATTTTTGTTTCCACATATAGGGCAGTACTTCCCATATCTTTGAATTAAGCCTGCACCGCAGTTTTTGCATTTTCGTTTGTAGATGAAATTGTAATATAAATGAAAAATTCGTTTATCATACTCATCTTGTGCGCTAACATGAGATTTCCATTCTAAAAATTCATAATAACGACGTTTAGCTGCCGGTTCAGATATTTTACACATAACCTTAATATAATTTGCATTTCTTATTTGAAAACCAAGCAGAGCAGCATGCGGAACTAAGATAAGCGAAGCAAAATAATCAGCTTCTTCTTCGAGTTCATCATATTCGCTGTTTGATAATTCGTTTCGGAATATTCTCGTCTTTTCATGAGTAATGTGATGACCAAGCATTATGTGTCCTAATTCATGAGCAATATTCCAACGGTAGCGATTTGAGGTTGTAATGTTTCTATCTATATCGTTGTAATATATTATGAAAAAATTGGCTTTTGCATAATAATCGGTACATGCATCTTTAGTTCCAGTAAATTTGATCATACAATCATAAGATAAATTATTTTTTTTCATATGCTTACTATATGAAACTAAGCGAATATTTGTAAAGCTTCGAGCTATTGCTTTTATTTTTACTGGAATATTAGAATGTTTATAGTTTTGTAGAGTATAATAAACAGCTTCTTTTATTTCATTACGGCGTTTGAGCGGTATATTAGTCTGGGTCATCTAAACCATCATCCTCAAAGTATTCTGAAAAAGAACGTTCCAACATATCCATCATAAATTTTTTGTCTGCTTCTGGCATTTTTTGCCTAGCACGCTCGATACGTCTGACGTCGGGATCTGGTGAAGAAGTAATTGATTCGATTAGCTTGGTGGTTTTTAAGGTTCTACCTAATAAATAATCAATATCTACATTAAAATAGTCAGCGATTGTCTCTAATATTTCATAATCAGGTTCGCGTGAACCGCTTTCGTACATTCCAATAGTACTTCTAGATACTTTTAAAGCCTTAGCTAAATCATCTTGAGTTAATCCATTGGCTTTTCGTAAAGATTTTAATACGGATTGAAAGTTTCCCATTTGAAATCCTCCCTTCTGAAACAAGGATAACACGAAATGTGAAAAAAGTAAATAAAAATGTCACAAAATGTGTTGACACAATATGTGACATATGATAATATATAATTGTTCCAAGGGAGCAGATAAAACGAAAGGAGGGCAATCCAATGGGGAAGAAAAAGAAAAACGGCAATGAGAAACGCCTCGCAAGCATTCTTCTCATTACCGCAATTATCCAACTCATGCAAGAGATTGTTGAACTAATCAACAAGATGTTGACATGAGGTACAGGGGAGAGAAATCTCCCTTGTAATGAAAAGATACACTTTTTCTTTGCCAATGTCAAGATAAGGAGGGAAAAACATGGTATGGAGTATAATAAAAATCGCTGTGTGCCTTGTAATTATCATTTATTTAGTAACTAACTGGAAAAAATTCAAGTAAAAAGGAAGCTGTCCTATCGGCTATACGGGGAAGAAAGGAGATGATAGAAATTGGAAAAAGTTGCAGAGAGATTGCAGAAACTCCGTGGCGATAAAAGTAGGGATGAGGTAGCGAAAGCAATTGGAGTGAGTGTGTCAGCAATCGCTATGTATGAGAATGGAGAAAGAATTCCAAGAGATGGAATTAAATTAAAAATTGCAGAATATTATCATAAAAGTGTACAGGAAATTTTTTTTGATTAAAAATGTCACATATAGTGACAATACAAAGGGTGACAATATGAACAAATCAAAATTTATAACACCACAGGAAAGAGAAGCATACCGCATTGGATATGAATGTGGCAGACAGGAAGGGCTTAAGAAAGCATCACTGCTCATTCAGTTGGTGGCATCAGACAGTAATGAATTTAAGGAGAGTATTCTCCAGAACAGTAAAGAAGCTATTGAGTTGAGAAAGATTTTTACAGAGAAAGGCGAGTAAGATGGACGAACTTATTACAGTTAATTTTGATACACAGACAGTATCAGCAAGAGATTTATACGATTTATTATCACAGGAAGATGGAGTCAAGGGTACAGAACGATTTAGCAAGTGGTTTGAAAGATATTCCGGCTATGGATTTGTACAAGGCGTTGATTTTTCAACCCCGAACAAAAAAGTACGGGTTCAAATTGAGGGAACTAGAAAGGTTCAGCGCGAGGTAGATGACATTGATATGTCTGTAGATATGGCGAAACAGATTTGCATGTTGCAGAGAACAGAAAAGGGCAAAGAAATTCGTCAGTACCTTATCGACTTAGAGAAAGCATGGAATACACCTGAGCAGGTTTTTGCCAGAGCATTAAAGATGGCAGACCAGACAATCAGCAGTTTAAAAGACAGATGCAAGTTTCTTGGTGGACAGGTTGTGGAACAGCAGAAAGTTATCGAAGAGCTTCAACCGAAAGCATCTTATTATGACATGATTCTCCAGTGCAAGGATTTAATTGCTACGACAGTCATTGCAAAGGACTATGGAATGTCAGCAAAGAAGTTCAATGCGATGCTTCACGACATGGGAATACAGTTCAAGCAGGGCGATACATGGGTTCTTTACTCGAAATATCAGGGAAATGGATATTTAAAAGTGAAAACACATAATTATCCAGATTCCGAAGGAGTACAGCATTCTAAAGAGCATTCTTATTGGACGCAGAAGGGACGGCTGTTTCTTTATGATTTCCTCAAACAGGATGATATTCTTCCGTTAATTGAAAGAGAACAGGTGGCGTAAAGGGGAGCGGAGCATAGAAGATGCCACAACAATAGTCCAATAAGTAGGACAGAAAGGAGAGTAATGGAGAGTGAGCCAACGCTTAACAGTAAAAGAAGCCGCTGCTGAGATTGGATGCAACGTGGAATATCTCAGACGGCAGATGAAAGCCGGGCGGTGGGATCTCGGAAGCGTGATAAAGCCAAATGCGAAGGTTAAGAATTATCAGTATTTTATCTTCCGGGCAAAGCTGGACAAGTTTCTAGGTATCGAACCAAGAGCAGACAACGAGGAGGTGGAGAATGAAGCAGATCAGTAAAGTATTTATAGCGGTAGGGCTTGGAATCATGTTTCTAGGCGGAATGATTGATGCGGATGGAACGTATTATGTTTTTCTGCTGATCGCTATAGCTCTCGGTGCGGTGGTTGCACTTATTGGAGTTGCGATCATTGATGCGGATAACCGTCGGGAAGAAAAGCGGAAAGAGAAGCAGAAAGCATATTTTATTCACCAGAAGGACAAGCTTGACGCTGATGTTGAGTTCCTTGGGGAATTTGAGGAGGTGGCAAAGTGACAAATGCTCAATGCGTAAGCGGTGAGGAAAATCCGAATGTCGAGGATATAGCGGTCGGCATGATTATTACAAAGGTGGCAACGGATTTTCATATTGAGGTTGACGATGAAGGATACATACCGCTTTACCATCAAATGAAAGGATGGTTACTCAGTGAAAAAGAAAAATAGCACCATAACATTCTTTGGCGAGAACTGGTGCTATTTAACCGTAGGAATACAAAAGTATTTCTGCGTTTATTGTAACACGAAAACTAAATATTGGAAAGCGTGAAAATTATGTTTTTACGAGAATGCAGAATCTGCCATTGTTCAATGGATGCCGGAGAAGGTCAGAACGGTAAATGTGATGATTGCATATCGGGTGAGACCAAAAGGCGGGAAAACGAGAAAAAGGTCACTGAAATGGTCAGATCAACAAAATATTATCAAATGAGTTTGGAGGAATTTTTAAAATGAACATTACAAAAATAAAAATCAAAAATCTTTTTGGAATCAGAGAGTATGAAGCAGACGGAACATCTGTTGAGTTGTCTGGAAAAAATGGAACAGGAAAAAGTTCTGTTCTGGATGCAATTAAGTATGCACTGACGAATAAAAGCGATCGTGAGTACATCGTACATAAAGGGGAATCAGAGGGGGAGATCATTGTCGAGACAGACACAGGTATTTCCATTGACCGCAAGGTCAGAACAGGAAAAGCACCTTATAAGTCAGTAAAAAGAGACGGCTTGGAGGTTGGAAGTCCAGAAGCATTTTTGAAAGAGTTGTTTACACCATTGCAGCTCAATCCTATCGAGTTCATGAACATGGATAAAAAACAGCAGAATGCCATTATTTTAGACATGATCGAGTATCCGTGGGATATGAATAAAATCAAGGAATGGTTTGGAGAAATCCCGACATGGGTGTCTTACGATCAGAACATCCTCTCTGTGCTGAATGATATTCAGGCAGAAAACGGCGATTATTACCAGAACCGCCGCAATATTGACCGTGATATCAGAAATAAGAAAGCATTTGTCGAGGAGATCGCTGCCAGCATTCCAGTCGGATATGATGTTACGAAATGGGAGAGCATGAGTGCCGGAGATATTTACAGACAGATTGAGCGGTTGCAGAGAGAAAACCAGACAATTGAAAAAGCAAAAATGTTAATGGAAAGCAGAGAGAATAAAATCAGAAAATTCGATGCTGACAGAGAGATTGAGATTGCGGCACTCGACCGGGAAATCAGCAACCGTGCAAACCAGATTGATAAATCAGTTGCATCATTAAATGAGCAGATCAGGGAATACGAAAAAGAGAAAGAACAGCTTGCATCCAAGAAGCAGGACAAGCTTGAAGTGATCGAGCAGACCTATAAGGCGAACGTAGCACATTTTGATGCAGAGGTTGCCGAGTATGCAGAATATGCGGATAAAAAGCCAAATGATGTGACGGATTTGCAGAATAAGGCAAAGACGATCGAGGAGATGCAGAGCCACATTAATGAATATAAACGCATGATTGGCTTGCAGGAAGAGATTACAGAAATGAAAGAACAGTCGCAGAGTCTCACAGATAAGATTGAGAAAGCAAGAACACTGCCGGGAGAAATCCTTACCGACTGCACGATCCCGATTGATGGACTTACCGTTGAAAATGGAATCCCACTTATTAACGGACTTCCGGTATCGAATCTGTCAGAGGGAGAAAAGCTTGATTTATGCATTGATGTTGCTTTGTAGAATCCGAATGGCCTTAACATCATCCTTATTGATGGAGTGGAGAAATTGGCGACAGACCTTAGAGAAAAACTTTATGCGAAATGCAAAGAAAAAGGTTTACAGTTCATTGCTACCAGAACGACTGATGATGATGCAATGACAGTAGTTGAGTTATAGGAGGACATATCATGGAAAACACAGAGATCATGACGGTAGAACCGAATACACAGCTTTCATCAAATGTTTTTTCTGATCCGGAAGCTTTTCAGAATTTATTTAATATAGGGAAAATGTTTGCATCATCTTCCCTGGTGCCACAGGCATATCAGAATAAGCCAATGGACTGCACGATTGCGGTTGATATGGCAAACCGCATGGGAGTTAGTCCGATGATGGTTATGCAGAATCTTTATGTTGTGCAGGGAAAGCCGCAGTGGAGTGGACAGGCTTGCACATCAATGATTATGGCAAGTGGAAAATTTAAAAATGTCCATCATGTATACACTGGCGAGCGCAATACGGATTCTTGGGGATGTTTTTTAACTGCTGAAAAGGTAGATACCGGAGAAACCATAAACGGTGCAGAGGTAACCATTCAGATGGCAAAAGATGAGGGATGGTACGGGAAGAACGGAAGTAAATGGAAAACCATGCCGGAACTTATGCTTGCGTACCGTGCATCTGCATTTTTTGCAAGAGTGCATATTCCAAATTCACTTATGGGATGTTCTGTTGAAGGAGAAGCAGAGGATATTGTAAAAGCTGCAGCACCTGCAGTACCAGATATTTTTTCTGATCCACAGAATGAGAAACTTATGAAAGAAGCATCGGAGGTATTTGATAATGTTACTGAATAATGAAAATTACTATTCAAAGGAAGCTGATCGGGAGTATCTCTCGGTCAGCCAGTATAAAAACTTTATGGGAACTATCGGAAAGCCAGCGTGTGAATCACAGGCCATGGCAATGCTCAACGGAGAGTGGGAACTTGAAAAGACAACAGCTCTTTGGGTTGGCTCTTATGTGGATTCACATTTTGAGGGAAGCCTTGACTTGTTCCGTGCACAGAATCCTGCCTTTTTTACAAAGTCCGGGGATTTAAAGGCAGACTACAAAAAAGCGGAGGAAATCATCAACCGTATTGAAAGAGATGAAACCTTTATGCAGTTCATGTCCGGAGAAAAGCAGGTCATTATGACCGCTGATATGTTCGGTGCAAAGTGGAAAATCAAGATGGACAGCTACATTGCAGATAAAGCGATTGTGGATCTGAAAGTTATGAGAGAACTGCATAAGGCTGAATATACAAAGGATTTCGGCTATATGGATTTCATTCAGTATTGGGGATATGACATTCAGGGTGCAGTGTACCAGGAAGTTGTTTATAGAAATACCGGAAAGCGGTTACCATTCTTTATCGCAGCAGCGTCTAAGGAAAAAGAAACAGATATCGAACTGATATGGATCGATGATGAACATCTTCATGAGAAGCTTATAGAGGTGGAGCAGAACACGCCTAAGATTCTTGCATTGAAATCCGGTGCGGTAGAACCTATCCGGTGTGAATTGTGTGATTACTGTAAGCATACAAAGGTATTAAAGAAACCTATTCATTATTCAGAGCTGCTGGGAGAGGTATAAATGAAAACAGTCGGAATTGTTACAAAATACAATGATAACTGCATTTTCTGTGGCAGACCTACCACCGAGGAACATCATCTTTTATTTGGCAATGGGTTCAGAAAGCTTGCAGAGGAAGATGGAATAAAAATTCCGGTTTGTGAGTACTGTCACACGAAAAGCCCTGTTGCACAGCGTGTCCATGATAATACGACAGCAGAAAAGTTGAGCAAAATTGCCGGACAGCTTGCATGGGAAAAGCATTGTGTGGCATCAGGGCACACAGAGGATGAAGCCAGAGAGCTTTTCCGTAAAAGGTATGGACGCAGTTATTTATAGGTTGAAACACCTGACTGTCGAGAACTGCTCGGCGGTTAAAAGAAAACATCATGAGGATTTCATAATATATCACAAATTTTGAAAGCCATGGTTTCCCGGTGCTTTCCATGGTGCCGGGAGAAAGGAGTAAATCTTGGAAGAATTAAAAGTTACAGAATATAGAGATATGAGAGTGCTGACAACACAGCAGATCGCAGAAGCGTATGGAACAAATACAGATACAATCACAAAAAATTTCAATAGAAACAAAGACAGGTATGCTGAGGGGAAGCATTTTATTTGTTTGGAGGGAGAGGATTTAAAAGATTTTAAAACGACCGGACAAATTGACCTTTCGTTAAAAATTAATAAATTATACCTCTGGACAAAAAAAGGTGCTTTTCTCCATGCAAAATCCTTAAACACAGATACCGCATGGGAAGTATACGATCGATTGGTTGATTCTTATTTTGACCACAGTAATTTGCTTGATGGAATGTCACCGGAGCTGAAAGCAGCATTGATCGTGGATAAGCGTGTGACCAAGGTAGAGCACAGAATTGACCATATTGAAAATGATATGCCATTGTTCGGTGCAGAATCAGACGAACTTTCCGCACATGTCAGACGCAAGGCGGTGGAAATGCTCGGCGGTAAGAAATCAGAAGCTTACAGGGATAGTAAAGTACATAAAAAAGTGTTCAGCGACATTTACAATCAGTTAAAACGTGAGTTTGGTATCTATGATGATGAGGGAAAAATGAAAAGCTACAAGGCACTGAAACGCAAGGATCTTGCCGATGCACACGAATTTGTTGATTGCTACACTCTTCCGGCATATTTAGCAGAGCAGATTAATGATTGCAATGCGCAGATCAGAATGGAGGACGGTGCCGATGGAGTATAAATTTACAGTTCCGGGGAGTTTGGAAGGCTTGAACAATTACACGGCAGCAAATCGCACCAACCCATATAAGGGCGGAAAGGTAAAAAATGATAATGAGAATCACATCATGTGGTGTATCAGACAGCAGCTCCATGGTGTACATATCGAAAAGCCGGTGCTGATCTATTATCACTGTTTTGAAAAAGACAACAGGAGAGATGGGGACAACATTCTCTCCTGCGCAACAAAGTTCATTCAGGACAGTCTCACAAAAACAAAGGTGCTGCAAGAAGATAACCGCAGATGCATCCCTCATTTTTATCATGATGTTTCTGTAGATAAGGATAATCCGAGAATTGAGGTCACAATCACGGAACTTACAGCGGAACAGGCAAAAATGAAATTAAGAGACTTACTTAAGGACTTGGAAACGGGGTGATCTGGTGGATGGCAACTACATAAAACTGAGCCGTGGACTTCTGGATTGGGAGTGGTACACAGACATTAATACAACCCGGCTGTTTATCCATATGTTGCTGAAAGCCAATTGGAAGGATGGAAATTTCAAAGGGACAACGATTCCACGTGGATCGTTTGTCTCGTCCATCGGGAAACTGTCGGGCGAAACAGGGCTTACAGACCGTGAAATTCGCACAGCAATTTCGCATTTGAAAAAGACAGGCGAAGTGACAAGCAAAACGACAAACAAATTTAGCGTATTTACAGTAGTTAAATACGATTTATACCAGACAACCGACAAGCAAAATGACAAGCAACCGACAGACAAGCGACAAACTAACGACAACAATAGAAGAAAAGAAAGAAGGAAAGAAGGGAAGAAACACACCCCCTATATCCCCCTTGGAAAAATTCGGAGAGTTTGCAGCAGCCTATCCGAAACGGTGCACTGGCTGTCTTGTTGAAACTGAATACTGCAATGCGGTACTGGCTGGTGTACCGGAAGATGATCTGGTATTGGCCGCACAGAATTATGCAGATATATGTAGACGGGAGAAAACAGCAGAGCGGTATATTAAAAAGCCGGAGAACTTTCTTCGTGAAAATTTATTTATGCAGTACCTGAAAGGAGAGAACGATGGATCAGTTGGAAGAGATACTGGAACGCATGAAAAATCACTCAACGAACTCATGCAGGAACGCGGAGACACCGGAGACTTCCAAGGATTCTGATGTGTGTCCAATTTGCGAAGGTCGGGAGTGGATCTTGAAAATAAAAGACGGAGTTGAAATAGCAGTACCGTGTAAATGCCGTGAGAAAGCGGTCATGTCAAGGCGGTTGCGATTCGCAGATATACCGGAGGCATTCCGCGGGATGGATCTGAGATCGTTTCGAATGGATGTGTACAGGAAGCAGGAAAGTAAAAAGATGGTGTCAGATGCCTGTAAAATCATAAAAACCTATCTGGATGATTTCGAGAGCCAGAAGGAAAGAGGCATGGGACTGTATATCTGGTCGAGGACAAAGGGAAGCGGTAAGACAAGGATTGCTGCCGGGATTGCAAATGAACTGATGAAAAGATACACAGTCAAATTTGCAGTATCACTGACCATCTTGCAGGAAATCAAGAATACATGGCGCAGGGATGCAGCAGACAGTGAAAGCCAGCTTTTAGATGCACTTTCCACAACGGATATTTTGATTATTGATGATTTTGGTGTGGAAGCACCGGCGGCATGGATCAACGATAAAATGTATCAGATCATCAACGAGCGGTACATAAACCAGAAGGTAACGATTTATACAAGTAATGATTCGTTGGACAAACTATCCTACGATGACCGGATCACGAACCGGATCAAGGAGCGGACATATCAGATCGCATTTCCAGAAGAATCAGTCCGGGATCATATCGCAGAGCGGATGCAGGAGGAAATCATTGAAAAGATGATGGCGGGTGGAAATATAAAATAAAAAATACAAGGAAGGTGGACAAATGCATAACGTACAGCAGAGACAGAGGTTAATTCCGTCGAGTGTTTATAAGCAGGAATTAGCAAAATGCCGGTTAGGAGATAATATCGCAAATCACATGGGATATATTTTTACAGCCATTTTGTACGACAAGTTTGATATGACGTTTAAGCAGGTTACGAATTTTTATAGCAAAACCGTTGAGCGTCGGAAATCTTGGCAGGACGATGATGACGAAGCGGTAACGAGCGAGAGCATGATGGCATATTGCCGTAAAAAGAAAATTGATGTTGTCAAGTGGGTAAAATCAATCCCAATGTCACAAAAATTGTATATGGCGGATATTAAAAACGGACGTGCAGCACTTGGTGCAGATTGGAATATCGAAAGCGCACTGGCAGCTACAATGTATCTGAGTATTCCGACATTAAAAGATTCTTACCGCTTTTCGAATGCCAAAATCGAAGAATTTATGAATTGGGTTGCCTGTTATATTGATTCCTATTGGCGCAAGCAGCCAAAGAGTAAGGAACACTATCTGACGGATGAAATTATTCGGAATCAGTTTATTGAGGATGAAAATGGGGATATTGTAACAGGAAAAGCGGTGAAATAAGGATTATTAACATGGGAGAGATGACAAAGACAAGCTGAAAGAAATGGAGAAAAAGGATGGAAGATAGATATTTATGTAAAGCAAGACCAATAGGGACTAGAAAACAGTGGGTAACTGGATTTTATGCAGTCCTTGGAGAAAAGACGGTAATTATCGTAAATGAGCCGGAACAGTTTTATGACGTTGATAGCGGGAAAAATAGTAGCGGAAATAAGATTGTAGAGGTTATACCTAAAACCGTCTGCTGGTGCACTGGAGCAAGCGATAAGAACGGCAAGCTGATATTTGAAAATGACATTCTTTCAGGGCATATCGATGATGAGTTTCCAGAAGATGAGACGAGAAAGCGTGTCGTGTGGCACGAAAACGGATGGTGTACGAATGAGCCGGGCTGTGATGACTACGAGGAACTGGATGATTTTGATTCAGAGAATTTTGAAGTGATCAGTAACATGATTGACAACCCGGAGCTGTTGGAGGTGCGGTTGTGAAGCAGTTGGACGAGTATATAACAAAAATAGTAGGAAGAAAATCAGCACTATATCAGACGGTTATGCAGATTGTGAAAGGTGGCGGTGTGAATGGCAATTAAACCGATTTTATTCAACACAGAAATGGTTCGGGCAATTCTGGACGGACGGAAGACTTGCACTCGTCGGCTGGTAAGATTTTTACCGGGAGAAAATCCACAGTGGACTGGATATATTAGAGATGGACTGATGCTCTACAATGGCAGGAATGAGCCTTGTATCATAAAAGTACCATATCAGCCGGGTGATACCCTGTATGTTCGAGAAACATGGTGCGGACTTCCAGTCAATGAAGCAGGTCATATGCGTGGTCATACCATCTATTATTACAAAGCTGATGGAGAACTTCGACCTAAAGGTTGGAGAGGCACTTGGCATCTGTCAATCCACATGCCGAAAGAAGCGGCACGTATCTGGCTTAAGGTTACGGATGTGAGGGTGGAGCGGTTGCAGGAAATCACATCGGAGCAGATTTGCAGAGAGGGTGTAGAGGTGGAATATCCTCATGTGTTGAATGGAGAAGAAAAAAGATATGCTTTTTCAAGACTCTGGGATTCTACCATCAAGAAGTCCGATCTTGACCGCTACGGTTGGAATGCCTCACCTTGGGTGTGGGTGATTGAATTTGAACGATGCGAGAAGCCGGAAGGAGTGTGAGAATATGAGTAAATTTGATTATGACTGTTTTTGCGGAGACGACGATTCACTTGGTTTCAATGCGAGTAAATACAACAAGGAAGAAGCTTTAAAAATTGGCGCGGAAGAATATGGGTGTAACGTAAACGAATTAACGGTAGAAGAAGCCTATATTTATTATGGTTTTGGAACTGATGAAGATGGAGAAACACGTACAACGTATTGGCTTTGCGATGTACCTAAAGGAAATAGCTTTGAAGCATGGAGAGTGTATAAAAAATAGGAGGTGGGGGTGATGTCTAAAGCAGTATTAGTTATGGATATGCCAGAATCATGTTTTGGTTGCAACTTTTTGTATTGTAACGCGGATGCAGGTATTGACAGTTGCCAGGCTATGAAAGTATCAAGAATTGTTGATTCTGAAACATACGAAAAACCAGATTGGTGTCCACTTCGGGAACTGCCGGAGAAAGCAAATCATCCTGCTTATTGTGATAATGGAAGATTTGATAAAGGCTGGAATGCCTGCTTAGATGAAATTTTGAAGTAAATCGAAAGGAGTGAGAGGTTTGCTGGCCAGCGTGAAAGAGCTCTTTACTCCGAGAAAAAAATGGAATCAGTAAAAGAAAGAATGGAGCGGATCGGAGCATATGAGAAGATTGCATCATTTATGCAGAAAGAAAAGCAGCCATATGAATATAAAAGAAAATATGCACAGATCAGAGCAGAAGAGTTCGCAAGTGAATGTGATGGAAGATTGCTCAACTACCATGTTTCGGTCGGTGGACTTGACAGTATAATCTTATACCTGTTTTTACATGAGGTATGCGGAATTGATGCACCCGGAGTCAGTGCATCTACACTGGAAGACAAGAGTATACAGAGAGTACATAAAGCTCTTGGAATTATCAATGTGCCACCGCTGAAAAGGGATGATGGTACTTATTGGACGAAACCAAAGGTCATACAGGAATTTGGATTTCCGGTCATTTCAAAGGAAGTGGCTGCCAAGATAGAATTGTTACAAAATCCGTCAGAGAAAAATAAAACTGTCCGCCATGCGATTATTACTGGGGAGACTGGAGAATATGGCGGATGGCAGAAAAACTCTAAAATGCAGCTAAAACAGAGATGGTTAAAGCTGTTCGGTGGATATGAGAATGAAAATGAAGGTTGTGATTTCCAGAAGCCAGATTTTCTCGTATCGTCCAAGTGTTGTTATTACCTTAAAGAGAAAAATTGTGATGACTGGGGAAAAGAGCATAACAGTGTGCCGTATCTGGGACTGATGGCATCCGAAGGTGGCAGACGTGCCAAGAGCCTGCGGATGAACGGATGTAATTATTTTGGAGCATCTACGATCAGATCGGCACCATTTGCAATCTTCCATAGGCAGGACATTTTAAAACTTGCACTGGAAATGGACGAACTGTGGAAAGCCGGACTGAAAGAAAAATATCATGAGAAACTTTTGAAAGAAGGAAGATTATCTCAAAGTTTTGAAATGCCAGAAAGCATTATACCGGAAATCTACGGAACGATTGAGAAAAAGCCGGATGGAACGCTTTATACAACTAAGGCACAACGTACCGGATGCAGTATGTGCGGTTTTGGAATCCACATGGAGAAACGCCCACATCGGTTTGATCTGTTGTATGAGAGCAATCCGAAAGAGTGGGATTATCTGATGTTCCATATGTGCAAGGATAAGGACGGGAATGATTATGGATGGGCGAAAGTCCTGGACTATATCGGCGTGGGATGGGATCCTACGACGATCGGGGACAACTGCAAAGGGCAGATGAGCTTGCCGTTAGATCAGATGATATAAAAAAGGTGCATGCTTTAACATGCACCAGTGCATTCCGCTATTCGGTGGAATTTCACCAACTCATCAGCAAGTTATACTTGTTAGCGGAAGTAGCAGCGTAAATCCCAATGAAAGATAAACAGTTGCAAGAAAATGAATTAAAAATTGCTGTTACAGTCTCAAGTTTTTTCATGGGTACCACCTCTTTACAGAAGGAAAAGTAAATTACAGTTACGCTGCTTAGTATTGCACTAAATACTAGGCATAATCTCATCAGGATTGATGCGCCACTTCCAATCGACACAATAGGTGTTTCGATGAAACTAATATATCATTTTAAACCGTAATAGTCAAGAAAGGAGCCGAACCTCCGGCCTGGGCAACGATATATCGGGTTCCTTAAAAAAAATGACATATAAAGAATTTTTGGAAACAAAGATTGAACTTGCGACAGAAAGCGGATTTATTGTGGATCCGGAAAAAGCAAACAGAGTATGGAATCCCCGCTTACATAACGTAGGCGGGGATTTTAAGAAATATTATTCGGTTTGTGGAGATTTACTTTTGACAAGATTAATATAATTTGGAATATTACTGCATATGAAATCAAACAATAAGTTGTATTCCAATTCAGTTAGAGTGACCTCGGTAGAATCTTTTTTTAGTACAACATCGAAAGTATCACAAAGAGGATATTCATGAAAATCTACATCGTCATACAGATATTGTAGAAGGGAAGTCATTGCGTTTATTCCATATAATACTTCATCAGAGTAAAAATTTGTTTCATCATCATCCCAACCTAACAAAAAATCAGGAGTGGTTTCGAGAGCTTTTGCTATTAATAATATTTTTGATTGAGGAAGCCCACGTCCATCATTTTCTATTTTATTAATAGACGATCTTGATCTATATCCTATTTTTTTTGCAAGTTCTTCTTGGGACATGCCGAGTTCTTCACGTTTTTTTCGAATTCTATCGCCAATTTCCATTATAATCACCTCGTAATTATATATTAGCATTGTGTAGAAAAAAATTCAACTTTTATTGGAATAAATGTTGACAATTATTAAACAAAAGAGTAACATAACAAATGTGGACAAAATGCCAACAATAAGAAAGGAGGGATGAAAAATGGTAGATACACAAAAATTATGTAAGAGAATAGATGAGTCTGGATTAAAAAAGTATTACATAGCTTCGAAGGTCGGCTTGACTACTTATGGATTACAAAAGAAAATTAATAACCAAACACAGTTTAAAGCCAATGAAATCGAAGAATTATGCATTATATTGAAAATTAAGACATTAGAAGAAAAAGAAAAAATTTTTTTTGCAAAATATGTTGGCAAAATGGAAACAAAAAAGTTGCAAAAAAAGAGTAAACACCCACCGACCAAAGTTCGTGTTTACTCAAAACAAAGAAACCCATAAACGGAATCTCTTTATTCATAATAGGAGATTCTAGCCTAAAAATCAAGGAGAATTTGAAATTATGAATCAGATTGAACAGACATTAGACAGCAGAGAAGTGGCAGAAATGGTAGGAAAACGACATGACCATTTAATAAGAGATATTAAAAAGTATATTGGTGAAATGTCCGCCCCCAACTTTGGGGAGGGAGCCGAAGCGAAAAATCACTCGGGCTCTGAGTTAGGAGAGCTGAAAATTCAGCCCACCGATTTCTTTAGAGAAAACACATACCGCGATAAGAATAAGCAAGAACGTCCGTGTTATGATATCACAAAGAAAGGGTGTGAGTTCATCGCCCATAAACTGACAGGTATTAAAGGAACAGAGTTCACGGCACGCTACATCAATCGTTTCCATGATATGGAAGATATTATTCATAATGGAATAGAACGGAAAGAAGTTAAAACAACCAGAAAGCATACAGAGAGCTTATCAGCGGTAAATAATGCAGTAAAAATCCTAACACCAATGCTTGCAGCGGCTGGGTGTGATAGTAAGATACAGCTTCTCACAGCAAAATCACTTTATGAAAAAGCAGATGTGACACTTCCGATTATGATTGAAGCGGATCAGCAGTATTTTGATACGGTACATATTGCCCGACAGGTTGGAATTTATTATCAGAGTTCTGGCAAACCAGCAGATAAGGCAGTAAATGAAATCATTCGTCGCCTTGACATTCCGCAAAGTATGTATACGGAAACTTGGGAGAGCAAGGGGAAATGGCAGGGAACTGTTAGAAAATATGCACCAGAGGTTATTACTATGGTTCGTTCATGGTATGCAGAGAATGGATATCCAAGAGATATTGAGTATGTGCAGAGTGATGGTCAGAAGAAAACATATCATGTGATTTGGCGAGAAAGCGAGGTGGCTTAGTGTGAAAGAAAGTAGAGGGCAGCCAAAAAGTGACGCACTGAAACAAGTTACCTGTAAAGGCAACTTTTAGAAAGCAATATGTAGTAATCAAAAATCAAGAAGCTATTGGTTCGGTTGGAGGCAATAAACCTTCACGAATTAGCAGTTTCTGAGCTTGTTTGATTGCCTTTTGCTTCTGCTTTTCCAGTAAAGCTTCAGGCATATCAACTTTGTAAAGGTCGCTCGGATTCCACTGCTCGCCAGTAGACAGCATCTGATAGATAGCAGTAAGAATCATTCTTGCGATTGCAATGATAGCTCGTTTCTTACCACGACGTTTTACAAGAGATTCGTATTTCTTTTTGTAGTAAGGGGATTTGTCAGATTTCACGGCTGCATGGGCACATTGTACTAATGCAGGTTTGAGGTAGACACCGGCACGTGTAATCCGAACAGATTTCTTCTTACCCGCAGATTCGTTGCTGCCAGGAGTTAATCCAGCCCAGCAACATAAACGTTTAGAGGAACAGAATTGAGACATATCAATACCGATTTCGGAGATGATGGTGATTGCACTATCATATTTAACACCCGGAATGGTACAGAGTAACTCGACAGCATTTTCATAATCAGGATCAGAAGCGATTAAAGATTCAATTTCAGAATCTACATCATTGATCGCAGCTGTGATATAATCCATATGTGCACGGACGAGGTGCATACGATATTTTTGGGAATCAGTCATCTGATATCCTTCAATGGATTCAATAACAGCATCTTCTTTAGCTTTGAGGCGCTTAAGAAGTTTTGATGCAATCACTTCATGGTCAATAGAAGTTCCAGACTGCTCTAAAAGGTAGTCAATGATGGATGTGGATGACTTCCCAAAGATATCGGAAACAACAGAGTCTAATGCGACATTACAAACAGTAAGCGCATTCTGATACCGATTCTTTTCACTGGAACGGCAGGAAACAAGCTTGTAGCGATACCTTGTAAATTCACGTAAAATACGGATTTTTTTGCAAGGTATATAACTGCCCCTTACCAGTCCTAAACGGAACAAATCTCCAATCCATTTCGAATCCTTTGTGTCATCCTTGTTACCTTTAACAGCTTTAACCCACTTGGGATTAGCAATAGTAACATTGATTTCATCTTCAAGAATATTGAAGACAGGGATCCAGTACTTACCAGTGGATTCCATGCAGACATAGAGGCATTCATTTTCAAGCAACCACTTCTTGAATTCAAGAATAGAATTGTTGAAAGTAGAAAAACGTCTTTTCTGATAGGAAGGTTCAATGCCGCTAGATGTTTTAATGATTGTGGCAACGAGAAAAGATTTGTGAACATCGACGCCACAACAAGTTTGAAAAGTGACTTTCATAAGCAAACGCTCCTTTCGTAAAAAGATAAGAAGCCATTGACTGAACTGCCACACAATTAAACCAAGGCGTTTAAACAATTCTTAGTGTACGGATTCGTGATGCCACTCATTTGTGCTTGAAAAGGCAGAACTTACACTGATTAATATGCTGTCTTAAAACGAGAAAGGTTTCTACAACTCCTCCTCCCGTGCTTTGTAGTATAGCTTCTTGAAACTATTATTGCACAGTGTAGGGGAAAGAGAAATCTTTCATCACTATTTGTGCCGCCGCAAAGCGGCCGAATGGAGATTAATATGTTTAATGGTGAGAGAGAAATAGAGTTTGAAGATGACGTGGAAGAAGCACTTGCAATATGTGAAATAATGGATAAGTACGATTGCGATATGGATGTTGCGGAATTAATGTTAGGGGACGAGGAGGACGATTAACATGGACGAGAAATTGAATAAAATAACAATAGATTTTTTAGAAATGCTTAATGGAATGAACCTTGAAGATATAGAGCAGATAAAGGCAGAGTGGCTAAATGAACTTGCTGATAAAAAAAGCAAATTTAAAGATTATGAAAGTGCAAAAAATTATGTAAATGCAGTATGTGATGTTGCAATTACCAGAGCGAAGAAAAAACAGGCAGTTGCATAAAAGTATGAGAGCTTAGAAATAGGCTCTCTATTTTTTTCTTTTGATATTATTACATGTTGACATACGGTGTACCGTATGATAAAATATAACTATCAAAAAAGATGTTCAGGAGGTCACACGATATGCCAGCATTATCAATGTTTTATGGAATTATAGTCAGAATGCAGAGTGAAAAAGGCGGAAAACATAATAAACCACATATCCATGCAATATATGGAGACAATGAGATTGTGGTAGCGATTGATGGAGAAGTATTAGAGGGCAGTTTTCCAAATAAGCAATTGAAACTCCTGCTTGCATGGATGGCAATTCACGAGGATGAATTAAATGCCAACTGGTCAATGTTAAGCGAAGGTGAAGGATATTTCAAAATCGAGCCTCTTAAATAGGGGCTCTTTATGGAGGAAAGAAGATATGTTGAGACCAACAGCGGTAAAGGTTGTACCGAAGGATAATTATATTTTAGATGTAGAATTTGATAATGGTGAGAGAAAAGAATTTGATGTAAAACCATACATCAGAGGTGAGTGGTATGGGAAACTTCATGATCGCAATTATTTTAATGCAGTAGAAACGGATGGATATACTGTTGTCTGGCCGGAAGGTCAAGATATTTGCCCGGATGAATTATATGAATTGAGCAAAATGCCGGCATTGGTATAGTTGAGGTATAACATGGGTGCAGAAAAGAAGAGACCACAAGATCGGTGGAATGAGAAAGCCGGATTGATCAGTAAGTCATATAAGCTAAAAAGAGAATTGACAGAAGAATTTGCAGAAGCTTGTGATAGTGCAGGTGTAAGCCAGGCAGGGCAGATTAGCAAAATGATGAGAGCGTTTATTAAAGAAGTTCAGGCACAAGCTTAGAAGATAAAATGTAAATTGTTTATAAAAGCAAAGCAGGGATTTGGTTGTTATAAGTGGTCAACTACCGGTAGGAATGTGGATTAGGGAAGAAAATTAGACTCGCAGCTGACTTGCAATATATTGAAAATTGAAAATTGGCGGTTGGAGTGGTATAATCTCCATATCACAAAAGATTGAGGGGAAAATAGTATGGGAACATCTGATTGGATAGCATTAGGAGAACTTATAGTTGCAATTATTGGGATTATTGTTGGAATTATTGGTGGGAAAGAAATAAGAGAAGCAAACAAACTTAAAATTCAATTTGGAGATTTAAAGGCGGAGATTGAAAGGCTTGAAATTAGTAATTCACAGATAGCACAAACTATAAATAACAATGGATTAGGGTACAAAGATACTAAAGAAGTTGCAGAAGATGTTGTGGACGAAAAAACAAAAAATAAGCCAGATATAATAATGTCGAAAGAAGAACCGCAGAACGCAAAAGGAGGAACAATTTGGATCCAACAGTATTAAGTAATTATTGAAAAAATACAAAATATGGTATAAAAAATGTATTGTTAGTGCCGATTAGAGCCGAATGTATAAGACATAAATGTCTTGTATGTCCGGCTCTTTTTTATTTTTGAAAACAATATATAAATAAAAATGTTGCATTAGATTATAATAAAAGTTTATAAAACGAGTAAAATATATGTTATAATGTTGCATAATATATAAACAACTTGCACGAAAGGGGGGAATGTGCATGATGAGTGAAAAAGAAACGTATGAAATCTGTAATGAGGTAGACAGCTTCATAGCCAGAGAATTAACAGAATCCATAATACACAAGGTGTCCTACGATATGCTTGAGGCTCATTATGGTATTCTCCCGATCAGCAGGAGAAGCTTTTACCGGAGACGTAATACGGCAAAAAGATTAATGAGACAGAGGATGTGTCATTTGGTAGAAGAGAAGAATGGACAGATGAGGATTGAGTGGGGAGGATAAGAAAAATGTAGTATATTACTGGTTGAAGAGTTATAATTTCCTTATGACTAAAGAAGTGAGGAGGAAAGGTTATGCTTGATAAAAAAGATATAGATTTTGTAATTAATGTGTATGAACGGAAAAGCATTGTTACAAGAGATGATTGTTTAAATCTGGACTCAAGACCTTATGCAAGGGAAATGTGTGAAGAATTGAAGAGAAGAGGGCATGAAGAAGCTTCAATAATAGAATCACATTTACCAAGATATTCTGATTATTCCAATGCTATATTTAATTCGAGTGAGTTCAATTTTTATGAAGTCGATGAATATATGATTAATAATGTATTGCATTAAAAATGTAATTGTGAACATTTACCAACCGTCAAATACGATGGTTGGTATTTTTTGCCCTAAACTTGGCACAAACAATAAGTAAGTACGTGATAAAATTCTGTTAAAAGAAATACCAGGGGGAAAATAAAGTGAACAATAACGATTTGAAAAAGGCGTACTTACAATCATATATTCCATCCATAAATGCAGCCAAACGTATAGAGGAAGAAATAGAACAATTGCGACTGGATAAAATGATGCCGTCTGTTATTATGGATGATATGCCGCATGCACATAATAAAACAGATCTGTCTGATTATATGGCAAAGTTGGACGAACTGATAAATAAGCTAATAGCTGCCAGATACAAACGTATTGATCTATATGCAGAAATATTTGCAGATATTGAAAAGATGGAAAATGAGACAGAAAGAGAGGTATTAACATATCGGTATCTTCGTCGGTACAGCTGGGAAAAGATTTGTGTGCATATGGGGTATCAGTGGGCACAAATTCACCGGATTCATGCTAATGCATTAAAAAACTTCAATCCAACAGGAGTATACTATCAACTGATGATAGAAAATGAGGAATCTGATAAAGATGATACACAATGATACATATATTCGTGATAATATATAAAATGAAAAGAGCGCAAGTAGAGAAGAATCTGCTTACGCTTTTTTTATGGGCGTCGGATGGCGCCCTATTCCCCCTAAGTTATTTGAGGGATACTGATAAAAGAAATGGTGGTGATGGTCCTTGCCAAAGGCAAAAGATGCGAGAGCGGACAAAGCCTTTGAAATGTATAAGCAAGGGCTTAAGCTAATAGATATTGCAAATCAGCTAGGAGTAGCAGAGGGAACGGTACGAAGTTGGAAAAACCGGTACAAATGGAATGGCGAAACGAATGCAACGTTGCAAAAAAATAAACGCAACGTTGCGAAAGAAAATAAACAAACAAAGAAAGTAAAAAAAGAGTCTGTTGCAGATGAAGTAGAAGCGGTGATACAAAACGCTGATTTGACTGATAAGCAACAGCTTTTTTGCATTTATTATATTCGTTGCTTTAATGCCACCAAGGCATATCAGAAAGCGTATGATGTTGATTATGCGACTGCCGTGGTAAATGGTCCTAGACTGCTCGGAAATGCTAGGATAAAAGATGAAATTTTCAGGTTGAAACAAGAACGTCTCAACAGGGAGTTCCTGAGTGAGTCAGACATCTTCCAGAAGTATATGGACATTGCTTTTGCCGATGTGACTGATTTTGTGGAGTTTGGAAATGAGGATGTAGATGTGATCCTGGACACTGGAGAACGAAAGACTATCACAGTAAGCCATGTCAATATCAAGAATGATGCGGATGTGGACGGAACGATTATTTCAGAAGTGTCCAAAGGCAAGGACGGCGTAAAGGTAAAACTTGCTGACCGGATGAAAGCTTTGCAGTGGCTTTCGGATCACATGGATCTTGCCACTGAGAAGCAGAAAGCAGAGATTGCATTACTGAAAGCCAAAGTTCAGACAGATGACGGCGATGAGGTTGCAGATGATGGATTCCTTGAAGCTTTGAATGGTACTGCCGCGGAGGACTGGGGTGATGAAGAGAATCAGTAAAATTAAGCGGGTTTTCAAGTTCAAGCCATTTTCCAAGAAGCAGCGCAAGGTATTGAACTGGTGGTGTGAAGATTCTCCGGTTAAAGATAAGGATGGTATTATCGCAGATGGTGCTATTCGATCTGGCAAGACGGTGAGTATGTCGCTATCGTTTGTTATGTGGGCGATGAGCACATTTGATGGCGAAAATTTTGGTATGTGCGGCAAGACAATCGGTTCTTTCCGCAGAAATGTATTATTTTGGCTTAAGCTGATGCTGCGAAGTCGCGGTTATACGGTGGCAGATCACAGGGCTGACAATTTGGTAATCATCACAAAAGGAGATGTAACCAATTATTTCTATATATTTGGCGGCAAAGACGAACGATCACAGAATCTCATTCAGGGTATTACCTTAGCTGGGGTCTTTTTTGATGAAGTGGCGCTCATGCCGGAATCATTCGTGAACCAGGCAACCGGACGATGTTCTGTTGATGGTTCGAAGTATTGGTTCAACTGCAACCCGGATGGACCGTATCATTGGTTCAAGACCGGATGGATTGATAAGAGAGAAGAAAAGCATCTGTTGTATCTGCATTTCACGATGGATGATAACTTGAGTCTGTCGGAGAAAATCAAGGAACGATACCGTGGCATGTACACAGGTGTGTTCTACCGCCGGTACATCCTTGGACTATGGGCGATGGCAGAGGGCATTATTTACGATATGTTCGACACTGCCAAGCATGTGATTTCCAGCACGGCTGATCTGGTCAATACGAATTACTATGTATCCTGTGATTATGGTACGCAAAATGCCACGGTATTCCTGCTGTGGTGCAAAGAACTATCTGGACGGTGGGTGTGCTCCCGCGAGTATTATTATTCCGGCCGAGATGAGGAAAGGCAGAAAACGGATAGTGAGTATGCGGATGATCTGGATCGGTGGCTTGGTGGTATAAAGCCGGTGAAGATCATTATAGATCCATCGGCAGCGTCCTTCATTGCGGAGCTGAAAAAGCGAGGCTATGCGATCAAGAAAGCAAAAAATGATGTGTTGGATGGAATCCGGTTTGTGGCATCGTTGCTGAATCAGGGGAAAATCTCCATCAGTGACCAGTGTCCGAATACGATCAAAGAGTTTGGGTCGTATATCTGGGATCAGAAAGCATCTGAGCGTGGCGAGGATAAACCGGTAAAGCAGCACGATCATGCGATGGATGCTCTTCGGTATTTCTGTTATACGATTATTCGCAAGCCGGGCGGTATCAGCATTTTGAAATAGAGGTGATAGACATGGAACTTGAGATTATGAAAAAACTCATAAGAAAATATGAACCGGGACATACAAAGTTTTCCTTTAATGCTATGCAGGCAGAGCGGTATTACCGGAATGAAACGGATATTTTAATTAATAAAATTAGTGATGAGAGAAAAGAGGATGCAGATAATCCGTTGCGTAATGCGGATAACCGGATTCCGAGGAACTTCCACGGACTTATTGTCAATCAAAAGGCTGCATATATGTTTACAGCACCGCCACTTTTTGATATTGGGAATGAGCATGGAAGTGAAGTCGTGACAGAAGTACTCGGTGATGAATACCGGAAAAACTGCATGGAGCTGTGCGTAAATGCTTCCAATGCATCGGTGGGATGGATTCATTACTGGGAGGATGAAGATGAGACATTCCAGTGGGCGGTAGTCGACAGCAAGCAGATTATTCCGATTGAATCACACGATTTGAAAAAGAAACTGCTCGGTGTTCTTCGTGTGTATGATGAAATCGACGAGGAAACAGGAGATACCTATACAATTTATGAATACTGGGATAAGGAAAGTTGTTGGACGTTCCGTCGGAAGTGTGGCGACACTTTAGAAGATGGGCTGTTCTACTACAACACTTTCATGGTGCCGGATACCGGAGATTTTGTCGCAGAATATCGGCATGAATTCGGAGAGGTGCCTTTTATTCCATTCCCGAACAACAACACGAATACAAACGATCTGAAAAATATAAAACCGCTGATAGACGTTTACGACAAGGTCTACAGCGGTTTTATTAATGATTTGGATGATATACAGGAATTGATATTTGTACTGTCTGGGTATGGCGGAACTGATCTCGACACGTTTTTATCAGACTTGAAAAAATACAAAACTATCAAGGTTGATGGAGATGATGGAAGTAATCCGGGAGTGAGCACGCTCAACATTGAAATACCGATTGAAGCACGTAACAGCGTGTTGGAAGCCACCAGAAAGGCTATTTTTGAACAAGGGCAGGGATTTGATCCACAGCCGGAGAATTTTGGGAATCAGAGTGGAGAAGCTCTTAAATTCATGTATTCATTGCTGGAGATGAAAGCCGGGTTGACGGAAACGGAGTTTCAGCTTGGGTTTGCACGTCTGGTAAGAGCGATATGCCGTCATGAGGGGATTGATTGTAAGAAAATCATTCAGACATGGTCCCGCACCTGTGTAAAGAATGACACGGAGCAGGCGCAGATTTGCAAGGATTCGGTTGGAATTGTAAGTAAAAAGACAATCCTCAAAGCACACCCGCTTGTCGAATCGGTCGAGGATGAATTAAGACAACTAGAGATAGAGGAAAAAGAGGCGATGGAAAAAGCTGAAATGTATGCAGGGGCTTTTTCAAGTGAAAAAGAAGTGAGTGATGATATCACAAATAAAGAAGATGAGAAATAATAAAACCTTGACTTTTGGCAGACATAAGTGCAATATATAATTATGGCAGACAAAAGAGAGGTGATTATGTGCCTGAAAAGAAAATTGGTCGTCCAACAAACAATCCCAAAAATGAACGGATAACCGTTAGATTGGATGTAGAATCTTCGGAGATATTGGACTGTTACTGTAAGCAGGAAATATTGGACAGGGCAGAAGCGATACGTCGTGGAATAAAAAAATTAAAGGACGATATTAAAAAATAGAACGTTGCCACCCTCGCAAAGTGAATCAACGTTCTACGGTAGAAGTTTCCTTCTATGAAATATTTTATCATGGATAGGGACTTCTTTCAACAATTAAAAATTTGAAAGGAGTTTTTTATATGATTAAAAACGTTACAAGAATAATAGAAAAATCTATTGGAAAAATTGATGTAAGATATGATATGTGTATTTCTGACATCGAAGCTATTGAGAAAATGAGTTACAGCAAATATGATTTTATAACAAACGGTTTTCGCTTTGGATATATGCAAGGCTTGAAAGCAGCTAGAGCAGAAATGAAAAGGAACGGTGTTATAAATGGCTTATAAAAATATAAAAGGGGAAAGATACGGAAGATTGGAAGTCATCGAACATATCGGGACAAGGAGAGGAAAAGCACTATGGAAGTGCAAATGTGACTGCGGAAATTATGCAGATGTAACGGGAGATTCATTGAGACAAGGAAAAACGAAAAGTTGTGGTTGCCTTGGCGATGATAATCGAAGAAAAATAACCACAAGGAATAGATATGGCGCTACTAAGCACAATCAATGCAAAGAAGGAAAGAAAAGCAGGATATATAGAATTTATGATGCTATGCACCAGAGGTGTTATAATGAAAAAAATGGGGCGTATAAGCATTATGGCGGTAGAGGTATTGTAATTTGTGATGAATGGAAAAATAATTTTGAAAGTTTTTTCCAATGGTCCTTAAAGAATGGTTATTCCGATGATTTAAGCATTGATAGAATTGATAATGATGGAAATTATGAACCTAGTAATTGTAGATGGGCAGATATGACATTACAGGGCTTGAATAGAGGAATACAGGATAATAATACAAGCGGTCATAAGGGAGTCTCGTTAATAAAGAAAACGGGAAAGTACAGAGCTTACATTAAAATAAAAGGGAAACAGATACACTTAGGGCATTATGATTATTTGCAGGATGCCATAGAGGCGCGAGAAAAGGCAGAAAAGTTATACATGAAGTAGTAAAGATAGAGAATGGTTGCAGTTACTGAAAAGTAATTTGCAACCATTTTTATATGGAATGAAATGAGGTGATTGCATGGAAAAGCGGACAAGTGAATATTGGCAGGAACGTTTCCAGCAGTTGGAAGAAGCGCAGCATGATACATCCGTTCAGACCATGCAGGGTATCGAGCAGGAGTTCCGGCGTACGGAACAAGTATTAGACGGAAAAATTAATGCTTGGTATCAGAGATTTGCATCCAATAACAAAATTTCAATGATAGAGGCAAGGAGATTGCTCAACAGCGATGAGCTGGAAGAGTTTAAGTGGGATGTACAGGATTATATTAAATATGGAGAAGAAAACGGTATCAACCAGCAGTGGATGAAAGAACTTGAGAATGCTTCAGCAAAGGTACATATCAGTAGATTGGAGGCACTTAAGTTACAGACACAGCAGGAACTTGAAAAATTGTACGGAAATTATCATGATTCCATAGATGAGCATATTACAAATCTTTATACATCTGGATATTATCACACAGCATTTGAAGTACAGCGAGGTATGGGTGTTGGCTGGCAGATGCAGAATTTTAATTCAGAGAAAGTCAGTGATATTATACATAAACCGTGGGCTGTTGATGGACGTAACTTTTCAGATCGTGTTTGGATGGACAAAACAAGACTAATTAACAGTATGCATGATTCTTTAACTCGAATGTGTATTACAGGGGAATCACCGGATAGAGCTATACAGGAAATATCCAAGAACATGAAAGTGAGCAGGTCACAGGCTGCGAGGATTGTTCAGACGGAATCGGCGGCTTTTTCTGCAAAGGCACAGGAATCATGTTTTTCTGATCTTGGTGTGGAAGAGTTCCAAGTGGTTGAGACCTTAGATAGCAATACGTGTGATACATGTGGAGAGATGGATGGAAAACATTTTCAAATGAAAGATTATAAGATTGGTGTTACCGTACCGCCATTTCATCCGAATTGCCGTGGCTGTACATGCCCTTATTTTGATGATGAATTTGACAGTGTGGGCGAACGTGCTGCCCGTGGCGAGGATGGAAAGACCTACTATGTGCCGGCAGATACGACGTTTGAGGAGTGGAAAAAATCGTTTGTTAATGGTGATGCGTACTTTGTGTCAAACAGTTTCCAACCACGATATGGAGCGGAAAAGGAGTGGAAACATGTAAAATTTAAGACCAAAACAGAAAACATACAAGAATATACTGACAAAAAACGGGAGCAGAATTTCTTTGGGATTCCAGTTGATAAAACTGCATCTTGGATAGGGAAAGATAATAAAATTGGTAAAGTAGAGGATTTACAGGAATATTTTGTAAATGGTGAAGCTTTCAAAGTTGATGGAAAGAGAGTGCTGTTGGATTATTCGGAACATGAAAAAGAAATTGCAAATATTATTGCAAAAGGAACTGGGAAAGATATAAAGATGGTTCCAAGGATAACGTTCCCTCAAAATATACAGACACCGGATTACCTGATAGATGGAATAAAATTTGATTTGAAAACTCCCCTTGGAAATGGAAAAAATACGTTGTATGGGATGGTAAAATCGAAAAAGAAACAAGCAAATAATTTTGTTATATGTGCTGACAAAACTGCACTAAGCATGGATGAGATAGAGCAACAGATACAAGGAATTTATAGCTCAAGAAATACGGCATTTGTTGATATAATTATTTTGGTAAAGAATCAGGAGATTGTGAAAATCTATAAAAGAAATAAATAAGAGCCATTTTCGCTCCCGGCAACTCTGTATAACACAGAGGCAAAGGGGGAACAAAATGACTCTTATTAAGATATCTTATGTATATATTACAACAATATCCGTAAAAAAGCAATAAAAACCAGTAATAACAGGGTAACCGGAAATCTATGAACCGAACAGCGCAGAGGTGACGCTAAGTAAGTTCCTCCGGCAGTCCTGTTTTTATATTGTCTTTTATCCGCAGACATTAAAGAACGGCATTACTCATCTGGAGAATAAACAGAGAATCCCAATACCCGGAGAGCGGGAATAAAAATCTATGGAGGATAAAAAAAATGGAATGGTTAAAGGCAATTTTAGAAAAGGCAGAGATTAAAGATGGAAAACTTGATGTGGATGCAGTCATGAATGCGGCACAGAAAGAGTTCCCAAAACATGCAGTACCAAAAGATGATTTTAATAACAAAGTCAAAGAGTTGGAAACTGCAAATGACACGATCACAGAGCTTAAAAAATCCAATGGAGATAATGCAGATTTGCAGAAAAAAATTGGAGAATATGAAACAGAGATTAAAGACCTTAAAGATTCAGCAGAGAAAACAGCAAAGACATACACCTTAAAAGAATCTCTTGCAAAGCAGGGAGTTCTGGATCCGGACTATCTGATTTATAAGGCAGGTGGGCTGGATAAGTTCAACTTCGATAAAGAAGGGAAGCCTGTTGGCGTAGAGGATGCTGTGAAACCATATAAAGAGGATGCGGCAATGGTACATTTGTTTAAACAGGAACAGCAGAAACCACCGTATAATCCGAAAAATGGTGGCGCAGGTGGTACAACAAATCCATTCGCAAAGGAAACATTTAATCTGACTGAGCAGGGACGTATTTTAAAAGAAAATCCAGCACAGGCAAAAGAGCTTGCCGCTGCGGCTGGAGTAACGATTTAAGAAAGAGAGGATAAATATTTATGGCAATTACAAAAATTTCAGACGTTATTGTACCGGAACTTTTTAACCCGTATGTAATGAACAGAACAATGGAGTTATCAGAGTTTTTCAAGAGTGGGATTGTGGTAAACAGTCCAGAATTTGATGTGTTGGCAAGCGAAGCTGCAAGGACACATAATATGCCGTTTTTTGAGGATTTACAGGGGGAATCCGAAGCGATTCTTGAAGATGTCAAGATGACTGCTAAGAAAATTGGTTCCAATGAGGATGTATCAACTACCATTTTTCGCCAGAATATGTGGGGAGCAACGAATCTTTCCGCTGCTTTGGCAGGTGCTGATCCAATGAAAGCGATTGGTGATCTGGTTGCGTCTTATTGGGCACGTGATATGCAGAAAGAGCTGATTGCGATTCTTACTGGAGTATTTGGTACAACTACAGCAGGATCGGAAGGAACACCGGCGGCAGAGACCAGAATGAAAGATCATATTCTCGATCTTACTGCAGGTAAGACAGAAGCAGCAAAGCAGATCAGTGCGTCAGCATTTATTGATGCATGTCAGTTGCTTGGTGATGCACAGTCACAGTTATCTGGCGTCGCAATGCATTCAGCAACAAAGTCTTATCTGAAGAAACTGAATCTCATTGAGACAGAGCGTGATTCTACGGATGTAGAGTTTGATACCTATCAGGGTAGACGTGTAACTGTAGATGACGGATGCCCAGTAGGTGACGGAGGTGTGTACACTACATATCTTTTTGGAAATGGTGCAGTAGCATATGGTAATGGTTCTCCTGTTGGGTTTGTGGCTACCGAGACGGATCGTGATAAACAGACCGGTGCTGGTATTGATTATCTCATTAACCGTAAAGCATTTATTTTACATCCAAGAGGAATTGCATACACTGGAGCAAAACGTGATCATGTGGAAACACCACTTCGTACAGAACTTGCAATGGCAGAGAACTGGAAACCTGTATATGAGTCAAAACAGCTTAGAATTGTTGCTATTAAACACAAAATCGGGTAGGTGATAATCATGGAAGGGAGTAGCAAGCTGACAGCCGAAAGGCTGTTGGCACTTCTTGGATTAAATGCCGATGAGCAGAGCATAGAAATATGTGTAGAGTTTGCATTGGATAACGCAAAAGACATTGTAAAAAATTACTGCCACATTGATGAAATCCCGGCAGAATTAGAAACAACAGTCTTGCGCATGGCAATGGATATTTACAGAAATGAAAAGCCGGGAGAAACAGAGACACCACAAAGAGTTTCTTCGGCTCAAATCGGTGATACTTCTACATCATTTGGCACTGTATCTGCATCATTTACAGATAGTCTCATGAAAAACTACAAATCATCTTTAAACCGATACAGGAAGGTAGTGTCCACATGAACATGGTAAGAAAAATCATTGAAAGCACATATGATGGAAGATGCACCGTTACGCAACGTGCAGAATGTGAGAAGCCTAATGGATCGACAGGATTTACTAATGCTGTGATTTTAGAGAATGAGCCTTGCAGACTTTCTTTTAATAGTAAGGAATCTGCCAAGGAAGGAGATAGAGCTTCAATCCAAACACAAACTGTAAAGCTGTTTTTAAAACCGGAGAGAATCATAGAACCAGGTTCAAAGATTACGGTAACGCAGAATGGTGTCACAACGGATTATGCAAGCTCCGGTAAGCCGGCGGTATATGAAACACATCAGGAAGTTATTCTTGAATTGAAGGAAAAGTGGTCATAATGAGCGTAAAGTATAAAGAATTAGAGGATTTCACAAGAAAAATCGAGGATCTCAATAAACAGCAGAAAGAGGAATTTATGAAGGCCTGCTGTAAAGAATTGGCTGCCAGATTATTAAAAAAAGTAATAAAGCGTACTAAGCCTGGGAATTATGAAAATAAAGTTGGCGGTACACTACGGCGTGGATGGACATCTGCAAAAACAGGTGATTCAAAGCGAGATACAACTCAGGCAATGTATGATAATTTATTTGGATCAGACCAGAAAGTATCTCAAAAAAATATGAGTGTTCGTAAAGAGGGAAACACATATATTATTGATGTTACAAATGCTGTTGAATATGCTGCATATGTGGAATACGGTCACAGAAAACGAAATCATCAGGGATGGGTTCCGGGAAAATTCATGTTAACAATTTCAGAAGCAGAATTAAGAACCGTTACACCACAGATTTTAGAACGAAAATTGCAAAAATTTCTGGAGGACGCGATGAAATGATACAAAAAGTAATTGATGGTATTATTACAGCAATCAGGACAGAATATGGTTCAGCACATTTTAAAGTATATACAGAATTGGTAGAGCAGGGATTAAAAAATCCGTGTTTTTCTGTTATGTGTCTGAATCCAAGTGTGGAAGTGACCGGAAAAGTTCGCTCAAGACGATATTATCCGTTTGTGATTGACTATTTTCCTAAATCAGATGATGAGCCTGTGGATGAATGTAATACCGTCTATGAGACTTTAATCGAATGCCTCGGTGATATTACTGTAGAGGATAAGATTATACATGGCAGTAATGTAAGTGGAAATGTAGTGGATGGAGTTTTACATTTTCAGATTACATATGATCTCTTTTTGCTCAAAAAAGAGGAATTAGAAAGCATGATGCAGTTTGAGGAAAGCACAAAAGTGATGTAAAGGAGGATAACATGGCAGAAACAAAAAAAGAACCAGAAAAGATTTTATTCTCAAAGGAACAGATTGTAAGTTCCATGAGATATAAAAAGTACAGAGATTTTTTGTCTGGGAATCTGGACAAGCATAAAAATTATTCAACAGAAGAAATTGATAAGATGATTGATTCGTTTTATGGAAAGGGTAAGAGTGGAAAATAATGGCATTAGGTGGAGGAACATATTTAACACAGAATAAAGTACTTCCGGGGGCTTATTTTCAGTTCATTTCAAAAGCAATTGCATCAGCAACGTTATCAGACAGAGGCGTAGCTGCAATGGCGTTGGAACTGGACTGGGGTGCTGATGATAAGGTGGTTAGTGTCACAGCTTCGGATTTCATGAAGGATAGTAAAAAAATGTTTGGATTCGACTATGATGCGGCAGAAATGTTGCCATTAAGAGAACTTTTCAAACATGCGTCCAAAGTATATGTATACAAAGTCACTTCTGGGGGAGTGAAAGCTTCGAATACATTTGCGGAAGCAAAATATACAGGCAAAAAAGGAAATGACCTTAAGGTTGTTATTCAGACAAATGTGGATGATGGTGAAAGATTCGATGTATTACTGTATCTTGGAACTGAAAAAATGGACAGTCAGACAGTTTCCAAAGCATCAGAGCTTATTGATAATGATTTTGTTATGTGGAAAAAATCCGCTGAATTGTCTGTTACGGCAGCAACGGCATTAAGCGGTGGAACAAACGGTACTGCATCGACATCAAATCATCAGGCATTTTTGGATAAAATCAGTTCTTATCCAGATGTAAATGCAATTGGATATGCTGGATCTGAAAGTGCAGTAAAAGGACTGTATGCCGCTTTTGCAGACAGATTGAGAAATGATGTAGGCATTCGATTACAGGTGGTTATGCACGATTATAGTTCGGCAGATTCGATTTCATGTGTAAATGTGAAAAACAGTGCAGAACTTGTGTATTGGGCTACAGGTGTTATTGCCGGTACTGCTGTAAATAAGTCTGCAACGAATATGAAATATGATGGCGAATTAAGCATTAACACTGAATTTACTCAGGATGAACTTACAGAAGCTCTGGAAAAAGGCGAATGGGTGTTACATCAGGTAGGTACAGAGGTTCATGTTCTTGAGGATATTAATTCTTTTACCAGCATTACAGACGAAATGGGCGATATTTTCAAGGATAATCAGACAATCCGCGTCATTGACACAAGAGCAGATTCTATTGCTTCAATTTTTGCTTCCAAATATCTTGGCAAGGTTCCAAATGACAAATCGGGAAGAGTAAGTTTGTGGTCGGATATTGTGAAAATTGATCAGCAGTTAAGTGATATCAATGCAATCGAAGATTTTGACCCAGAAGATATTACTGTAGAACAGGGCGATACAAAGAAATCAGTACTTATTAACAGCGCAATTACCATTATTAATACAATGGAAAAATTGTACATGAAATCAATGATTGAGTAACAGGAGGAAGATGGGCATGTCGAAACAGTTTATGAATACGCAGGATGCACCAAGCGCAAAACAGGCAGAGTTTTTTTGCACAATTAATGGAAGACGTTATTCTATGCTTAATGCAAAAAAATTTGAAGCAAAAGCAAATGTCAAAAATGCCGATGTAACAAGATTAGGTGCATTGATTGATGGTAAAAAAGCGGTCGGACTTACCATTAAATTCTCAATGACAGTTTATAAATGCAGTGAAATGTTTGATAAATTGATCGAGGAATTTAAGAATACAGGCTTATTGCCAACCTTTGAATGCCAGGTAACGAGTAGTGATTCAGCAACATGTATGGGACGGAGCACGAAGGTATATAAGCAGTGTGTAATTGAGGGAGATGTTCTTTTATCGATGTTCGACGCAGACGGCGAATTTGTAGAGCAGACCATTGAAGGATATGCAATGGATTTTGATTCGCCAGAGAGATATACAGATCCAGAATATATGTAAAGAGTTGAGGCAGACAATTAGCAGATCATGCAGTGTCTGCCTTTATATTTTAAGAATGAGGTAAGTGATATGGGAAATTTAGCATATTTTTTGAAAAAGAACAAAAAGGAAAAGAAAAATGCATTTTTTGCTGCAACAAAATCATTATGCGATGAAAATGGAGAACCGTTAAAATGGGAAATTAAAGCTTTATCAACAAAAGAAACAGAAGCTATCAGAGAAAAATGCACAATAGATGTTCCAGTCACCGGAAAACCAGGTGTTATGCGACCAAAAGTAAATTCTTCTAAATATGTAGCAGAATTACTCGTTTCAGCTGTAGTATACCCAGATCTTTATAATGCAGAGTTACAGGATTCCTATGGAGTTAAAACTGCATCAGATCTTTTGAAAGAAATGGTAGATGATCCGGCAGAGTATAACAATTTTGTCGAATTTGTCCAGGAATACAACGGATTAGATGAAACCATGAATGATAAGGTGGAAGAGGCAAAAAACTAATAGAAGGCGGCGATAGTGAAGCCAATTATGCATATTATGCATTGCATAAGCTTCATATATTGCCGTCCAGATTAATGGAACTAGATGAAAATGAGCGTGCTTTTATTTATGCGGCAATTGATTTGAGGATTGAAGCTGAAAAAAGGCAGGAAGAAAAAATGAAGCATAGCTCAAAATAACAAGAGTATTAAAATTATATTTATGCTCATGAAAGGTTGGTGGATTTATGGCGATAGGAACAGCTATTGAGATAACTGATAAGATGACAGGACCATTAAATCGTATCACAGCCGCTTTATACAGCACAACGGATGCATTGCATGATACAGATCAGGCAACTAATTCTGCATTTAATTCTGCTGGTATTCAGGCAATCACGCAGGAATTGTATGGATATGAAAGAAAGATTCAGGATATACAGGATGAGTTAGATAGATCAAATAATAAGATACAGGAAATGCAGGAACAGACAGAAAAGGCAAGAAGTTCTGCTGGTGGATTGGAAAATGCATTTAGAAAAGCTGCAGGTATACTCGCAACTGTAGCAACAGTACAGACATTAAAAAATGTTCTTGATACATCAGACGAACTGACAGCAATAACGGCACGTCTTGAAATGATGAATAATGGTTTCGAATCTGTAGGAGGAAATTTAAAAAGTACGTCAGATTTATTTAATCTAGTGTATGCGTCTGCGCAGGATGCCAGAGGTTCATTTGCAGATATGTCAGCAGTCGTTGCAAAATTCGGAAATAATGCGAAGGATGCTTTTAGCAGTTCGGCAGAGGTCGTTGATTTTGCAAATCTTGTACAAAAAGAGATGGTAATTGCCGGCGCATCCACGACAGAAGCTTCAAATGCAATGTTGCAGTTGTCACAGGCATTAGGCTCTGGCGTCCTTCGTGGTGATGAGCTTAATAGTATCTTTGAGCAGGCTCCGAACCTTATACAGGAGATCGCAAATTATCTCGAAGTCCCAATCGGAGAAATCCGGCAGATGGCGTCGGAGGGACAGATTTCGGCTGATATTGTAAAACAGGCAATCTTTTCTGCTTCTGATGAGATCAACGACAAGTTTAATAATATGCCTATGACATGGTCGCAGATTTGGACATCTATGCAAAATACAGCATTAATGAAATTCCAACCGGTATTACAGAGAATTAATGAGATTGCGAATAGTGAGGAATTTAAACAATTTACGCAGACTGCAATAAATGATATGGCTGTACTTGCAAATGTATCACTGAGTGTGGTTAATACGCTGATTCAGGGAGCCGCTTTCGTATCTGATAACTGGTCCATTATCAGTCCAATTATTTATAGTGTGGCATTGGCACTGGCATTTTATAATGGTGTGCTTATAATGCATAATGCATATGAAGCAGTTTCCAACGGATTAAAATTGGTCGCTGCGATAAGAGCGGTTGCGCATGGGACAGCTACAGCAACAGAAGCGGCAGCTACAACCGGAGCATCTGCGGCACAGATTGCATTTAATGCTGCTTTATATGCTTGTCCGCTTACATGGATTGTACTTGCCATTGTTGCAGTGATAGCAGTAATTTACATGGTCGTTGCAGCAATTAATAAGGTACAGGGTACAACTATCAGTGCGACAGGTGTTATATGTGGAGTAATCGCTACAGCCGGTGCTCTGATTGGAAATATTTTGATAGGGTGGTGGAACAGGATCATAACGGCTGGAGTAGGATTATGGAATTTTTTTGCAAATTTTGCGGCGGCTTTTGGGGTTCTTTTCGATCATCCGATTATTGCTATTGAAATGATGTTGTTGTCTCTTTTAAATTTCATCATAAGTGTTGTTGAAAGTGCTGCAAAATTACTAGATACGATCTTTGGGTCTAGTCTTGCTGATGCGGTGAGTGGCTTTCAGGATACAATACAGGCAAAAATCGACGCTAAAATTGAAGATGCGGGAGGAACAGCATCAAATCAGTTAAATCCAGAAGACTACACGCTTGACCGTATAAATTATGGTGATGCGTATCAAAGTGGTTATGATTTCGGAAAAGGAATTGATGATAAAATATCTTCTGCTTTTTCCGGCGGATTATCTACAGACAGTTTTTCAGATTTACTTACTTCCGCTGGATATGATTCTGCATCGGATGGAATGGCTTCAACGTTGGGAGATATTTCGAAAGATACAAGTGCAATTGCAGATTCTGTAGATATCAGCAATGAAAATTTGGAGTACATGAGAGACCTTGCAGAGCGGGAAGTCATTAATCGTTTTACAACAGCAAGTGTAAATGTAAATATGGGAGGGGTTACAAATACAGTAAGCCAGGATACAGATCTTGATGGAGTGATTTCATATTTGGCTAATGGAGTAACAGAAGCATTGCAGCAAGCAGCAGAGGGGGTGCATTCATAAAATGTCATATTATTTTTATTTAGGAAAAACATTGTTGCCGGTTGCACCATCGAAGCTCACTCTTAAAATTGGTGGACAGAATAAAACATATAACCTTATAAATGATGGTGAAATTAATGTTTTGAAATCTGCCAGTTTGACAGAAATTGAATTTGATGCGCTGTTACCGAATGTTCAATATGGTTTTGCAGTTTATAAAAATGGCTATCAGCCAGCAGAGGCCTTTCTGAATGCTATAGAGACATTGAAAAAAAGTAAACTGCCATTTCAATTTATCGTTACACGAGCATTTCCTAACGGAAAGATGTTATTTGATACGAATATGAAAGTATCACTTGAAAATTATAACATTGTGGAAGAAAGCAAGAACGGTTTAGACGTTACTGTATCGATAAAGCTTAAGCAGTATAAGGAATATGGAACGAAAACAGCTATTTTATCGATTACGCAGAGAAAGACAACAGCAAAGGTGAAAAATTCTCGTAATACATCAACAGCACCATCTAATGGTTTGCCAACCACTTATACCGTCAAAAAGGGTGACTGCTTAAGTGTAATAGCAAAAAAGTTTTATGGAAGTGGATCAAAAACATATTATATGAAAATTGCAAATGCAAATGGAATCAGCAATCCTAATTTGATATATCCAAATCAAGTATTTACGATTCCGGTATAGGAGGGAAAATGTCAGCAGAATTATTAATCCAGAATGGAGATACTGTGTATTTTCCCGCCGTACTAGAGGATATTAAATGGGAAACTGAAAGGTATGGATCACCGGGAAAGTTAACTTTTAAATGTATGTATGACAGCAAATTAAATGTCACAGAGGGTAATCCAGTGAGATTGCGCTGGAATGGATTAAATGTGTTTTATGGCTTTATTTTTAAAATAGAAAAGGACAAGGAACCGGTGCTGTCGATTACTGCATATGATCAATTGCGGTATTTTAAAAATAAGGATACTTATGTGATTAATGGGAAAACAGCCGGTGAAGTTTTAGAGCTGATAGCTGCAGATTTTGAATTGCAGACTGGAGATGTGGAAGATACCGGTTATGTAATACCATCCCTTGTGGAAGACGGAAAATCTTTATTTGACATCATGCAGGATTGTCTGGATCAGACTTTAATGAATGTTGGTGAAATGTATGTTTTATATGATGATTTCGGCTCATTGTCACTGAAAAATATTGCAAATTTGGCAGTTAATATTTTGATTGATTCTAAAACAGGAGAAAATTATAAATATAGCTCATCCATTGATGATCAGACGTATAACAAAATAAAGCTTGTTTATGACAATAAGAACACCGGACAGAGAGATGTATATATTGCGCAGGATTCATCTAAAATGAATGAGTGGGGAATGCTGCAGTATTACGATAAGTTATCTGAGGGTGAAAATGGCAAAGAAAAAGTTGAATCTTTATTGCAATTGTATAACAGAAAATCAAAATCATTTCAGATTACGAATGCAATAGGAGATGTATCAGTCCGGGCAGGATGTTTATTACCTGTTATTCTGGATTTAGGAGTTGCAAAAGTTCAGTCTATGATGTTGGTGGAATCGTGTAAGCATGTTTTTAGAGAAAATGAGAATTTTATGAATTTGACATTAAGGGGTGGTGATTTTGTCTGAATTTGATGGATTGATCAAACAGATCAAGCAAGCAGCATTAGATGCAGTAAATTCCGCCGGACCAGCAGGATTTTATGAAGGAACAGTATTAAGCGTATCTCCATTAAAAGTTAAAGTAGACCAGAAGCTTATACTTGGGAAAGAACAACTTGTCTTAGCGCGTAATGTAACAAACCATGAGATGTCTGTTGATGTTGATTGGGAATATGAAAAGGGGACGAAAAAAAATAGTAATCCATAATGCATTAAAAACAGGAGATAAAGTGATCCTTGCAAGAATCCAGGGCGGTCAAAGTTATATTATTTTGGATAAGGCGGTGTAAATATGATCCCAAGTGTTAATAATTTGTTGCTTACAGAAATAAATGAAGAGGATATGCCGAGTAAAAATTATCGAATGATCAGTGAAAGCGTTAGAGGTACGGTGGATACCATTGAAGCAATGAAGCAGGTGGTATATAAGATATTATGTACAGAACGATATGTCTACCCGATATACTCATGGAATTATGGGATAGAATTGGTGGATTTATTTGGCGAATCAGTAACATATGCATGTCCTGAGATAACCAGGCGAATCGAAGAAGCATTGTTGCAAGATGAAAGAATTAATTCGGTAGATCAATTTGAATTTGATACAAGTAAAAAACATGAGGTGGTGTGTACATTTTCAGTACACACCATTTTTGGTGATTTTCAGATGGAAAAAGAGGTGAGTGTTTAATGTTCGAAGAGATGACATATGAAAAGATTATGGAACGTATGTTGTCTAGGGTGCCAGATACCCTAGATAAGCGTGAGGGAGCGATTATATTTGATGCACTTGCACCGGCAGCATTTGAAATGTCTATTCTTTATACTGAATTAGAGACAGCTTTAGACCAGACATTTGCAGATACCTGTCAAGGAGTTTATCTGGATAAAAGATGCATGGAAAGAGGAATCACAAGACAGCCAGCAACGCATGCGATTGTTCAGGGAACTTTTAAACCGGTTGACTTGGATTTGTCTGGTTTGCGATTTAATTGTGGAGATTACAATTATACAGTTAAAGAACCGATTGGAAATGGTGTGTATGAGATGGTGTGTGAGACAGCAGGAAGTCTTCCAAATGGGATTTCTGGTCAGTTGATTCCGATTGACTATATTAACGGATTAGAAACAGCAGAAATCACGGCTATTTTAATTCCGGGCGAAAATGAAGAATCAGATGAAGATCTCAGATCGAGATATTTTGATACTCTTGTGAGCCAGGCATATGGAGGCAATATTACAGACTATAAGCAGAAAACATATGCTATAGAAGGCGTTGGAGGTGTAAAAGTGACACCTGTCTGGAATGGCGGTGGAACGGTAAAGTTAACTATTATTGCATCAGATTATACAGTGCCTACAACCACATTGATAGAAAAAGTACAAAAAGAGATTGATTCGGTAGCTCCAATCGGACATATCGTAACGGTAGATGGCACGACCCAAAAGGAGATTCAGATAGAAACTAATATCGTATATCAGACAGGGTGGAGTTGGAAAACATCTGGAAATTATATTGAAAAAGCTATTGACGCTTATTTTCAGGAACTTGCAAAAAACTGGGCGTCGTCTGATCAGTTAATTGTACGAATCAGCCAAATTGAAACAAGAATCTTGGACTGTGCCGGAGTAATTGATATTTCAAATACAAAGATAAATGGAAATGCAGAGAATTTAATATTGGAATCCAATTCCATTCCTGTGAGAGGAAGTGTGACGGATGGAGCGTAAGATAATAGATTATTTGCCACCATATTTAATGGTATATAAAGAAATAAAAGCAATTATGGAAGCTGAACAGCCAGAATTCGAAATAGTCTGGCCGCAAGCAGAAAATGTCTTGAATAATCAATTTGTATCAGATTCATCTTCTATCGGCATAGAGCGTATGGAGAAAATTCTTGGAATTATTCCAAAAGATACAGATACGCAAGACGAGAGAAAATTTAGAATTTTGGTTAAATTGAATGAACAGCTTCCATATACACTGCCGGTATTGGAACAGCAATTAAAAAGAATGTGCGGAGAGAATGGGTATCGCCTGATTCTAAGCGCAGATAAATATTTACTCAATGTTAAATTAGCTTTAGGCAATGAGAATAATTACCAGGATGTGTGTGATATGTTAAGACGTGTTGTGCCAGCTAACATGGTTATTTTTGTTAGCATGTTTAATACGCATGAAATTCTTTCACATTATACGCATGCGCAGTTGGCAGCATACACACAGAAACAAGTGAGAGAGGAAGTGTTGACGAATGTCTAGTAAAACAACAAATTTGAATTTAACAAAGCCGTCAGAGGATGAATTTTATGATATTAATGTGCAGAATGAAAACATGGACATCATTGATCGTGAGATTAATGGATTAAAGCAGCCAGCTTATGAAGTGTCTACAGCCATGTCAGATTTGAATAGTGGAGAAATGATTACTGTAGCGTTCGGAAAGATTGCAAAGGCGGTTAGTACATTAATAAGTCATGTGGCAAATAAATCTAACCCTCATGGTGTGACGAAGAATCAGATAGGACTTGGAAATGTGCCAAATGTTGCAACAAATGACCAAACACCAACATACACAGAAGCATCAAAATTAAGCTCGCTGGTCAGTGGTGAAAAAACGTCTGTAGCGTTCGGAAAGATTGCAAAGGCGGTCAGTACATTAATAAGTCATACAACATCTAAAGCTACCAGTTCCGTTTTGGGACATGTCAAATTATCAGACAGCACATCAAGTACAAGTGCATCAACTGCTGGAGTGGCGGCAACGCCAAAAGCTGTAAAAGCTGCTTATGATTTGGCAAATAGTAATACTAAAAAAATAGGAACGACTGATATATCTGGTATCGGTGATGGAACTGTGACCGGAGCGATAGCAGAAAATAAAGATGCAATAGAGGATGTCACCCAGAGTTTAGGTTTGTTAAGCGAAGGAATCCAGGCTGTTAGTAAAAAACAGAACTTTTGTAAAGGCAGTGACCGATTACTGACTGATGTCTTGATTATAGACTTTAAAAATCCAACAGGAGAATCTAATAGTTATGGAGTGATTGCCACAGAAGACGCATCTAAGTTATTAAATTCCCCCGTTACCGATGGTGCATTTTACGCATATAGAGAAGTTTTAACGATTAAGAGTGCTTTAAAAGACTACAAAGTAATCGTAAGGTTGACTGAGGCATATCCTTCACCCGGAAGAATTTGGATTAAAATGTATAATCCAGATACTTCTAATTGGAGCGGTTGGAATGTAATTTAGTTATCCCTCTGGTTTCAGTGATGCAACATGGTAAAATAAAAAGAGCCGGATAATTCCGGCTCGTATAACACGATGGGAGGAGAAAAGTCATCTGGGAAGGTATTTTTTAAATCAATTTCGTAGATGACTCTCTCAAAAAAATTATAAGGTAATAATTTGCAAATGTAAATTCAGATAATCAGTACATTTTCTTAAAATCACAGAATTGCGGTGTATAATAATAGCAACAAAATAAAGCAGTGCCGCAGCGCCGAATGATTAGTCTATTAGATTAATTGTCCGGCGCTTTTTGCGTTGCAAAATGGCACAAATACAAGGCTTGGCGGATTTATAATGGTTTTATAAAGAAAGAGGGAGGTTGGTCATTTGGAATCGATTATATCTGCTTTAGTGGCAGGAGGACTGACTTTAATTGGAACAGTGCTTACAGTCAGTTCGGGGCAGAAAAAAACAGAGCAGAAGCTTCAGACCGCGCAGGCGGTCACAGACTGCAAAATTGACGAGTTAACGCGCGAGGTGCGCTTACATAATAATTTTGCGCAGCGCGTCCCAGTTATCGAAGAACAGGTAAAAGTTATCAATCATCGCATTGCAGATTTAGAGGGAGGAAAATAATATGTTAAAAAATTCGGTATTTAAACCATCAGTAAGCACACAAAAATGGGCGAAAGCCGCAGGAATCAGATCAATTAAGACGATGGCGCAGACAGCGGTAGCAGTAATCGGTACTGGAGCAGTGATTTCAGCAGTGGATTGGAAGATGGTAGTATCATCCGCAATTGTAGCCGGTATCGTATCATGGCTTACATCCTTGGCAGGAATTCCAGAAGTAGAGGAGGAGTAATTATATGGCAAATAGAAAAATTGGACAGGCAGGTCTTAATCTGATTAAGCAGTTCGAGGGCTGCCGCTTGTCTGCTTATCAGTGTGCCGCAGGGGTATGGACTATTGGTTATGGACATACCGCCGGAGTAAAAAAAGGTATGACAATCACGCAGGCACAGGCAGATGCATATTTAAAGCAGGATATTATAAAGTTTGAGGGATATGTTAATAGTCCCGCATATGTGCCAATCACCGCAAATCTCAATCAGAATCAGTTTGACGCGCTGGTATCGTTTGCATTTAATTGTGGAGCTGGCAACCTTAAAAAGCTTTGTGCAGGTAGAAACGCATCACAGATTGCTGTAGCAATGGCGCAGTACTGTAAAGCAAATGGTAAAGTGCTTGCAGGACTTAAAAGACGCAGATCGGCAGAGCAGGCTTTATTTAATAAAGCAGTGGTAGCAACAAATACATCAAAATCAGAAAGCGAGGATTATAATATGACTACGATCAGAAAAGGTAGTAAAGGAAATGCGGTTAAGGTTTGGCAGGTCATTATTGGTGCAACAGCAGACGGCAATTTTGGCAACGGTACAGAAGCATCGACTAAGAGCTGGCAGAGGAGCCACGGATTGACAGCAGATGGAATCGTTGGAAAGAATACATGGAAAGCAGGTCTTGAATCATTATAAAACCATAGCCGGTAGAGTTTATCTACCGGCTATTTTCGTGTCCGTATTTATTATTTTTAATTGGTAAATCTTTTTATGTATTAGTAACAAAATAGTAACAATTTTTCTCAAACACCAGTAAAATCAGCATATTGTAAAAGGAAAAATTTAATATATTTTTAAAATTAATCATATGGTAATATTTATTTTTTTCATCTATAATAACAACAGTCTGTGCATATAATAAAAAAAGAAAACAGGCAGTTATTTTTTGTGAAAAACAGGTAGAGTTTTTGCAGAAAAGCACGTTGAACGTGCAGCACAAGCAGGAGAATGAGAGAAAGAATTACGTATGGTATTTAGCAGTTTTGAATTTTTGTTCCGGTTTCTGCCGGCTTTTTTAATCATATATTTTATCACACCGAAGAAGTTCCGCAACGCAGTACTCTTTTTGGGGAGCATTGCCTTCTACACCTATGGAGAGGCGCAGTATGTCCTGTTGCTGTTAGCGTCAGTCACGGTGAACTATGTGATCGCACGCAGCATGTATAAGACACCGGAGGACGGAAGAGGCAGAAGACAGGCAATACTGCTTATTCTGGCGCTTTGCTACGATTTCGGAATGCTCTTTTTCTTTAAATACAGCGGTCTGACCACAAAACTGCCGCTTGGGATCAGTTTTTACACCTTCCAGATTGCAGCGTATGTGATCGATGTGTACCGTGGCATTGTCCCGGCAGAAAAATCTTATGTCAACCTTGGAACCTATCTGACGATGTTTCCACAGCTGATCGCCGGACCGATCGTAAACTATACCGAAGTGAGCAGCTGCCTGAAAAGAAGGACGGTGACAGCACGGGATTTTGAGAGTGGCGTCCGTATCCTTGTGATCGGACTCGGATCCAAAGTCATTATCGCTGACCGGGTGGGAATGTTGTGGAACAACGTGCAGACGATTGGGTTTAACAGTATCTCAACGCCGTTGGCATGGCTGGGTGCGGTCGCATATTCCATGGAGCTGTATTTTGATTTTGCGGGATATTCGATGATGGCGGTCGGACTTGGAAAAATGTTGGGATTCCAGATTCCGGTAAACTTCCGTTTCCCATATATCTCAAAATCGGTGACGGAGTTCTGGCGCCGCTGGCACATTACACTGGGACGGTGGTTCCGCGATTATGTATACATTCCGCTCGGAGGAAGCCGGAAAGGCAGACTGCGGACGATGTTCAACCTTTTTGCTGTGTGGACACTGACGGCACTGTGGCATGGGGCAGGATATAATTTTCTGATCTGGGGCGGCATGCTGCTCGGGGCTTTATTTCTGGAAAAATTGTTTTTGCTTCCGTTTTTACAGAAAAGCAAAGTGATCGGACATGTCTATCTGTTGCTGTTTGTGCCTGTGACATGGATGGCATTTACGATCACGGATATTCATCAGCTTGGAATTTATCTGACACGTATGTTTCCGTTTGTGAATGCACATACCGGCATGGTCAATTCCATGGATTACATCAAATATCTGAAAGATTATGACAGCCTGCTGGCGATGGGAGTTCTTTTTGCAACTCCGGTTCCGGCGGTGATTTATGGAAGAATAAAGCGGGGGATGCTCGGTACGCTGGCAATTGCGGTGATCTTTGCACTCAGCATGTACTACCTTGCGGTATCTGCAAACAATCCATTTTTATACTTTAATTTTTAGATAACAGGAAGGAGCAGAAATGAAAAAAATCAGATATTGCAAAATCACCATTCTGATTTTAGCTGGCTGGGCAATCCTGTCAGCGATAGGATTTCTGGGAAAAGATACGATTTACAGCCGTTATACGGTCGATCCGGTAAAAACACCGTACTTTGTTCTGGTCATGCAGGGCATACACGATGGGATTTACCCATGGAGCAGCGACTATGAGTCACTCTGGGATAAATGGGAACATCTGGCAGAACTGAGAAGAGATGAGGAGCAGATATCCGCGACTGAGAGCACAGAACCTGCCGTAGCGGGAACGGAGAGTATGGTAGAAACGGAGGCAGTGGCTGAGACAGAGCAGGAGGAAGTAAGAAGCTTTCACCCGGTGGACGCCGGGTACTTCTCAGACGCAGTGTTTATCGGTGATTCGAGAACCGTGGGACTTCATGATTACGGCGGACTCGATGACAGCACTTTTTATGCGACCGTCGGCATGAATGTATACAACCTCTGGACAGAAAAGTTCTGTGAAGTGGACGGGGAAAAAGTGACATTAGAGGAAGCGCTTAAGGCAAAAAAATACGGGAAAATCTATTTCCAGATCGGAATCAATGAGATGGGAAGGGGAACGCTGGATGGCTTCATGACAGCCTATGAGGATTCAGTGGAAAAATTCCGGGAACTGCAGCCGGACGCTGTAATCTTCGTTCAGGGGATCATGAAGGTTGCAAAAGAAAAAAGTGATAAAGATCCGATTTTTAACAATGTGGGGATCGAGCAGCGGAATGAGCGGATCGCTGCACTCGCAGACGGAAAAAATATCTTTTACATTGACATGAATGAGGTTGTATGTGACGAGGAAGGCAACTTAAAGAGCAGTCTGACTTTCGACGACATTCATCTGTATGGTTCCAAATATGGAATCTGGGTGGATTACCTGAAGGAGAATGGAATCTGAAAAAACGCTATGGTGCAGGAAATAGCATCATAGCGTTTCTTTTAATCGTTTTTCTCAAAAATCGTGAAGGTATTTTTGTTGAATTCCAAAATGCCGGCATCTCTCAATTTGCACAATTCATTGGACATGGCAGAGCGGTCGACAGAGAGATAGTCGGCAAGCTGCTGGCGGTTGAATGGAATGGTAAAGGTTGAAGCATTGGCTTTTTTTGACTCCATGGACAGGTAGGAGAGCAGTTTCTCTCTGGTGGTGCGCTTGGACATATGTTCTAACTTGCGGTTTAACTGGAAATTTTTCCGGGACACTAACGTTAGAAGATTGCGGATCAGCCGGTTGTGAAACGCACAGGCAGATGGGCAGACCGTCAGAATCTTAGAGACCTCCAGAAACAAAATGCGGCAGGTGGAAGCAGCAAAAATATTCATTTCCAGCGGTTCAGTGGAATTGATCGCATAGGCTTCCCCGAAAATATCGCCCGGGGCACATTCTGCCATCAGATTGGCATTGCCCCAGAAGTCCTCTTTTACAATGTGTACACTCCCCTCCAGCACAATGCCGATGCCTGTGATGTTTTCCCCATAGGAAAAAATGATCTCGTCTTTGGTAAATGTCGTCTCCCGTGCAGAGAGGCAGGAGAGCATGTCCCTGATCTCATCGGTTGTGATCCCTGTGAATACAGAGGTCTGTAATAAAAGCAGATCGTCGTTTGTCATAGAAACTCCCTTCAAATGTATGTTCGTAGAATAAAACATAATTACGTTGTAAAAACAACAGAAAAATTTTCTTTATTATATTAGTATGCACATAGAAAGTCAAATGAAACAAATAATAGATATTGCAGACAACAGGAGGAATGGAAGATGGTAAGAAGAATTATAGAGATCGACGAGGAAGCATGTGTAGGATGTGGTCTTTGCGCAGAGGCATGTCATGAAGGAGCGATCGCAATGGTGAATGGAAAAGCGAAGCTTATGCGCGATGATTATTGTGACGGTCTCGGCGACTGTCTGCCGGCCTGTCCGGTAGATGCGATCCATTTTGTGGAGCGTGAGGCAGCAGCTTATGATGAGAAGGCAGTGGAAGAACATAAAAAGAGCAAAGAGGCGGCAAAGACACCATGCGGATGTCCGGGAAGTCAGGCGAGAGCCATCCGGAGAGAGGCAGATGCAGACAGAAGCGCAGAGCTGCAGGCGGCAGGAGAAATCCGTTCCGAACTGACACAGTGGCCGGTACAGATCAAGCTTGCACCGGTCCGTGCGCCATACTTTGACGGCGCAAAACTGCTGATCGCAGCGGACTGCAGCGCATACGCCTACGGAGATTTCCACCGTAAATTCATCCGCGGTCATGTGACACTGATCGGGTGTCCAAAGTTAGATGATGTGGACTATTCTGAGAAGTTGACAGAAATTATCAAAAACAATGACATCAAATCTGTTACAATAACACGTATGGAAGTGCCTTGCTGTGGCGGAATTGAGATGGCTGCGAAAAAAGCATTGCAGAACAGTGGAAAATTCATTCCATGGCAGGTAGTGACCATTTCTACGGACGGAAGAATCCTGGAATAACAGTAAAATTCTGCGGTTGTCTCCACTTACAGGAGATATTTCGGAAAAAAGAAAGAGAGGACGAAAATATGAGTGAAACAAGCGTAAATCAGAGAAAAGTGGCAATGATCGGATGCGGTTTTGTAGGATCTGCAACAGCATTTGCATTAATGGAAAGCGGTCTGTTTTCCGAGATGGTTCTGATCGATGCTGATAAAAACAGGGCAGAGGGAGAGGCACTGGACATCAGCCATGGACTTCCTTTTGCAAGACCAATGAAAATCTATGCCGGAGATTATGATGATATTGTGGATGCAGCGATCATCATCGTGACAGCAGGCGCCAATCAGAAACCAGATGAGACAAGATTAGATCTTGTCCAGAAAAATGTTGGTATTTTCAAATCCATCATTCCGGAAATTGCAAAAAGAAACTGCGGAGGAATCTTATTGATCGTTTCCAATCCGGTGGATATCCTGACCTACACGGCATTGAAATTGTCCGGTTTCCCGGAAAACCGGGTGCTTGGCTCCGGAACGGTGTTAGATACTGCAAGATTAAAATACAACCTCGGCGAGCATCTGAATGTGGACAGCCGGAGTGTGCACGCATTCATCATCGGCGAACACGGCGACAGCGAGCTTGCAGCATGGAGCAGCGCCACTGTTTCGGGTGTGCCGATCAATACATTCTGCGAGATGCGTGGACACTTCAACCATGACGAAGCGACCGAGCGTATTGCAGAGAATGTAAAAAACAGTGCTTACGAGATCATTGCAAAGAAAAAGGCGACGTATTTTGGAGTTGCAATGGCAGTGCGCAGAATCTGCGAGGCGATCATCCGCGACGAAAAATCCATTTTACCGGTATCGAATCTGATGCACGGAGAATTCGGGATTTCCGATATTTCCTTAAGCATGCCGGCAATCGTGGGAGCGCACGGTGTGGAAAACCGGATCCCGATCACTCTCGATGAGGAGGAAACAGAAAAACTGCAAAGTTCTGCCGGCACTTTAAAGAAAATTATTGAAGAAGTGTTATAAAAAATGATAGAATGAAAGAAAAAGCCAGACATATTTTGTGTTTGGCTTTTCTTAAGTCTGGAGAGAAAAACATGGAAAAAATATTAATCTATCAGGTAAAAGAAAAAGAAGCGGTAAAACAGCTGCTTGCGCCAATGAAAATCCGCCTGGAGGAAATCAAAACCACAGATTTGCGGCAGAGTATCGGAGATCTCGCAGAGGAAAAAAAGAACGTACTCACAGCACCATTTACCGGCAGCGCACCACAGGAGAGCCTTATGGTATTCTGCGGTGTGAATGAAAAACATTTTGACAAAATACTGTTTGAACTGCGCCGGAAACAGATCCCGGTTGACTATAAAGCAGTCCTTACACCATCGAACCGGAAATGGAGTGTGCTTATGCTTATGCTGGAACTTACGAAGGAGAAAAACAGCTTCCGGCAGGGAAACTGAAACGGAACAGGGACAGATCCGAACCGGAAATGGACAAGCGTGCAGATTCTTGTATGAAATGTAAAAATATGGTAACATAATGATATATGTCTGCGTACAGAGACAGTATCTGACGGCAGACCGCGTATGGAAATATGATATTTCACACGAAGGAGAATGAAAAATGGAACATTTCATGAATCTGGTGTTGATCAAAAATATATATATTGGTATTCCAATGGCTGCACTCATATGCTATCTGTTTTTACTATTCTGTTTTCTGAATGTTGCAGAGAAATCATCAGAAGTAAGAGATCTCAAGGCAATACTGTCGGCATTATTGTCCTGGACAGGCGGCGCTGTGCTCATGAGACTGCAGATCAGCCCGGGGATACAGTTCTGGTATCATGTATCACTGATGGGACTTTTTACGATCCCGATACTGATATATGGATTTTTGTTCCATTATCTTGACATCCGGGGAAAGGACAGATTTCTGGATGGCTGTATGGCTGTGACAGTATCAGCTGTCCTGTTGAATGTTTTTACCGGTTGTATTCTCCCACCGCCGGAAGTGCAGATCATGGCGAATGGCGGTATATCCTACCATTATCATGCAAAAACAGGCATCTGGTTGCTGGCAGCAGCAGAGATATTTCTGTTAGTGTATGTAACGCTGCTTGCCCACAAAAAAATCGGGGAACAATTAGAGTACCGGAAAAAACTCGTCCCATTATTAATAGGAACACTGCTCATCATGGGTGGAAATATTCTGTGCGTGATGCCATGGAGCGGTGATTTCCCATTCGATACCCTTGGCGGAGTGGGAATGGCGGTCTGTTTTGTATACATTATTTATAAACAGTATCTGTTCTCATTTTCCATGCGTGCGACAACAGGTGCCGTATATTTGATCGCTGTAGTTGTAGCGTTTCTTCCAATGATTATTTTGGAGCCAAACATTGACCATGTGATTGGCCAGACGGACAGCTTTACCAGACAGTTTATTACAGTGTTTGTCGTTCTGCAGTGCCTCTGGATGGTGCTGGTCATGAGCTATGCCAGAAAATGGCTGGAGCGTATCCTATACCAGAAGAAAAAACACATTGTGGAGAGCCTTGTGGAATTTCAGGATATGGCGGCCTCGATCCTGAATAAAAAAGAACTGTACCAGAGAATCCGAAGCACCGTCAGTTCGGCAGTACCGGACTCTTATGCACGTATTTTTGAAAAAAGAGATGACCATTTTGTGGAGTGTACGGCAGACGGAGACCGGGTGCTGGACACAGAGGAGGAGGCAAGGCTGAGGTCATTCTGTGGCACCGGAGGCATTCATAAAAAACCGGAGATCGCAGTTTTTAAGTATGACGATAAAATTTATGGATTTTTATATGTGGAGCTTCACAGAAAAAACAGGCTGATCTATGATGAGGCGGACTGTATCCGGCAGATCGGGAACAGTGTATCCGGTGCATTAAAAAATATCAGTGCCTATGAAAAAGTATATCAGGTGTCCATTCATGATGAACTGACTGGTCTGTATAACCGCAGCTATTGCAGTGAATTTATGAAAAATCTGGATATAAAGGAACATCCGATAGGAATGATATATCTGGATATGGATAACTTCAAGTTATACAATGATCTGTACGGCGAGGAGACCGGAGACCAGATCCTGAAGTGGAGCGCATCCCAGGTGCAGAACCTCTGCAGTGACAAAATGTCGGTATTCCGTGTCGGTTCCAATGAATTTCTTATTATTGCGGAAGAAAGCAGAAAAGAAATACTATTGTCGTTTGCGCGGCTGATACAGAATACGATATTAGAACAGAAAGAAGATAAGCCAAAAGTCATCCAGCCGATTACGTTCAGCATTGGAATCGCATGGGACAAAAACATGGCAGAAAGTGCAGGAAAATTATTCCGCCAGGCAAGACGGGCAGCCTTCTATGCAAAAGGAAATGGTAAAAACCGTATCGAGATTTACGAGAAGAGTTTTGAGGGACAGGAACAGAGCAGGGAGAAAGGTTATGAGCAGGTAACGCCGACGATTTTTGCGCTGATGGCAGCAGTTGATGCCAAGGATTCGTTCACCTTTGAACACTCTGAGAATGTTTCCGGGTATGCGATGAAGCTTGCAGCAAAAATGGGGCTTCCAAAGGATGATATCCAGACTGCAAAAGTGGCAGGTCTGCTCCATGATATCGGAAAAATCGGTATCCCGGAAAGCATCTTAAAGAAGAAGGGCAAACTGACAGATGAGGAATACGATGTAATGAAAACTCATGTGGAGAATTCCATTGAGATGATCCATTTCCTCCCGAATATGAACTATGTCATTCCGGCGGTTTTATCCCATCATGAACGCTATGATGGAAAAGGCTATCCGGGCGGTGTCAAGGGAACGGACATCCCGATTTTAGGCAGGATCCTTGCAGTGTGTGACAGCTTTGATGCAATGGTGTCCCGGAGGGCTTATAAGGATGCCTTAAGCGTGGAGTATGCGATCGGGGAATTAGAAAAAGGAAAAGGCACGCAGTTTGATCCGGATGTCGCAGAAGCATTTATTGAATTGATCGAGGAAGATCCTTCGTTTCAGGTGAAGGCTTCGTAATATCTTTTCCATACGATATGCATTGATGGCAAGGGAGAAAAGAAGAAAAACAAAGAGCAAAATATGGATAAAAATATAGTGTATCATTGGATCAGCCGCCACATTTGTGGCGGCTTGCTTCTTCTTATGCGTCAGAAGAAATAGTTTCTACTTCCTGTTGGGATAAACCTGAAAATTTTGCAATCTCTTCTATAGTAAATTTGTTCGATTGCAGCATCCTTCTGGCAGTTTCAATTGCAGCATGGTTTTGTCCTTCGGAAAATCCAGATTCACGACCTTCAGAAAATCCGGTTTCATGTCCGGATTTTTCACCATCAGAAAAACCGGCTTCATACTCAGCCTTTCGCAATTTCTTTTCTTCCAATTCTTTATCATATTCAAAGATACTCATACTGATAACCTCCGCACGATTTTTGGAAAGAAATTCTGCAAGAATCCCTTCCTTTATGCATTCGTCAACAGCACATTCTACAGCCTGATTCAGAGACATGTTGGCAGAATAGTGCCGTACTCTGGCGACATATTGCGCATATTCTTTCAAAGTGCTGCAATGCTGCATCAATTCAGCATTATGTCCTTCGTTTACATTTAATACAGTGACAGTCAATTCAAGCTTTGGTTTGCCTGACAGATTTTCAAATGCTGAAGAAAGCTTAAGTTCAGTGCAGTCGGATAATATCGTTGAACCATTATAAAACTCAATAAAATTCGGAGCAGGAATTTTTTGCAAAGTAGAAGAATAGAGAGATTTCTTATCCACGAGTTTCTGATATAGAATAAATCCCGAAGAGGGATATTTGGATTGTAGGTTGACTGGTGCTCGTACAGATATAAATTAGTATCAATGATAAATGCGAGGTCATTTTTCATACCCATGTAAATTGCATTTTCTAATGTGACGATTTCCAAGTCATCAGGATTTTTATAATCTCTCTGATTTACTGCGTTGTAGAGTGAAAGCAGGTTCTTACGGTTGGAAAATAACATCCGAAAAACGGTGTCTTTATAATTCCGGTTGGCTGCAGGAACTTTAACTGTGAAAGTTTTCTTTGTGTTTTGTAGTTTTCTTTTTCGTTTTGCCATAAATGATTCCTCCTGAGATCGGCGGGGCAGTTGGAAAACTGTCAAGGCAGGAGAAATCTATATTTCTGATATCCGTCTCCTGCTTTTAAATTAGTTAATGGGTAATTAAAAGCATAGATACGAATGAAGTACGGAGATTATCAGGGATAATCAGCCGTTTCCAGAATATAGATGGCAAATGCACCATAAAGATTTTGTAAAATATGCTTTTTGTCATTGTAACATGAGGGATATTTGCAGGCAAGCAGAACTTTATAACATTTGTCATCTTTTTTTGCATATTATATTTGATTTTCTTTTAAAAATCCTCCTTGACAACCATCTCCAAGCGTGTATAATAACCAATGCAGCCGAAAATGCAAATAATTTGCAAATGCACACAAAATGCAAAAACAAATAACTTGCAATTTGAACAAATCAAGATTAAAACAACCAAATGCGGGAGGCGTTTGCTATGATACACATTTTAGAACATACATTATCACACACGATCGAGGACAGCGTGAAGCTGCTTCCATTTCTGTTTTTCACTTATTTATTAATGGAATTGTTAGAGCACACGACAGGCGGAAAAGTACAGAACAAGATTAAAAATGCAGGGAAAGTCGGACCGCTGTGGGGTGGACTTCTTGGAATTATGCCGCAATGTGGTTTTTCAGCAGCAGCGGCCAGCCTTTATGCCGGACGTGTCATTACCGTGGGAACGCTGCTTGCCGTATTTTTGTCTACGTCGGATGAGATGCTTCCAATTTTTATTTCTGAAGCGGTTGCTCCGGCGACCATTTTTAAAATTCTTGGTGCAAAAGTCTGCATTGCGATCATTTCAGGATTTCTTGCAGAACTGGTTTATGTGAATGTTTTTAAAAAGAAAGAAAAAGATATGGACATCCATGTGGTATGCGAGGAAGAACACTGCAGTTGCGAGGATGGTGTCTTGAAGTCAGCGTTAAAACACACGTTCAAGATTTTTATATACATTCTGCTCATCACGTTTATGCTGACATTCGTGATCGAACTGATCGGCGAAGACCAGCTTGCGGTAGTATTTCAGGACATTCCGGTGGTGGGAGAGATGATCGCAGCACTTGTGGGACTGATCCCAAACTGTGCATCCTCCGTGGTAATCACGGAACTGTATCTGAGCGGAATTATCGGAGCAGGAGCAATGATGTCCGGTCTTCTGGTAAATGCAGGTGTCGGTCTGCTGGTTTTGTTCCGACTGAACCGCGACTGGAAACAGAATGTGGGAATCATGGCGGCACTCTATGGTTTTGGCGTGTTCTGGGGTGTTATCATTGAATTGCTGGGAATAGTATTTTAAAAATAAAAATGTAGAAAATGGCATTTGCCTGGAAAGAAAAGAGATGAAATAATGGCAGGGAATGGCTATACAACAACGAGCAGGAAAAAAATCCTGGAATATCTTATGGCGAACAGTGACCGCACGGTGACGGTGGCAGACATCGACCAATATCTGAAAAAAAATGATAACGAGGTGAACATCACAACGATTTACCGGTATCTGGACAAGCTTGCAAAAGAGGGCACGGTCATGAAATATGTGGCAGAGAAGGGGAGCCAGGCGGTGTATCAGTACGTGGAGATGGGACATCACTGTGAGGAACATCTCCATTTGAAATGTGTCTCCTGCGGATGCATCATACATCTGGAATGTGCGTTTATGGATGAGATCGCTGAGCATGTTTTAAAAGATCATGGATTTACACTGCAATGCAAAAATTCCATTATTTATGGCTTGTGCAGGGAGTGCAGGAAAAAACAGGACAGGGAATAATACTGCTATAGGATTTCCCTATAATCGGCTCATGGTTTTATGGATTAACACTTTTTCGATTGATTTGATATGATAATTCCAACAGCAGAACCTGAGAAAAACAGGCAGGCAAAAAGAATGAAAACATAGAAAAAGGATGGGAAAACACATGAGTACATTAAAAGAGAGAAAATTAAAATTTGAAACCTTACAGTTACACGTTGGACAGGAAGAACCAGATCCGGTGACCGATGCAAGAGCAGTTCCGATTTACCAGACATCTTCTTACGTATTCCACAATTCAAAGCATGCAGCAGACCGTTTCGGTTTGCGTGACGCAGGAAATATTTACGGAAGACTGACCAATCCGACAGAGGATATTTTTGAACAGCGTATTGCAGCATTAGAGGGCGGCGTGGCAGCGCTTGCAGTCGGTTCCGGTGCAGCAGCCGTTACATACACGATTGAAAACCTTGCACAGGCAGGTGATCATATCGTATCTGCAAAAAATATTTACGGCGGCACTTATAATCTGCTGGCACATACATTAGTAGATTTTGGCGTTACGACCACGTTTGTTGATCCTTTTAACTTAGAGGAAGTAGAAGGCGCTATCAAGGACAACACAAAAGCAGTTTACATTGAGACACTCGGCAATCCAAACTCTGAAGTAGTGGATATCGAAGCACTCGCAGAGATCGCACACAAACATAAAATTCCACTTGTCATCGACAATACGTTCGGCACGCCATATCTGATCCGTCCAATCGAGTACGGCGCAGATATCGTGGTTCATTCCGCAACCAAATTCATTGGTGGACACGGAACCACAATCGGTGGTGTCATCATTGACGGTGGAAAATTTGACTGGGCTGCATCCGGAAAATTCCCACAGCTCACGGAACCAAACCCAAGCTATCATGGTGTCAGCTTCGCAGCGGCAGCAGGACCGGCAGCATTCGTGACAAGAATCCGTGCTATTTTATTAAGGGATACCGGAGCAACACTTTCTCCAATCCATGCATTTATCTTTTTACAGGGCTTAGAGACATTATCCTTAAGAGTCGAGCGTCATGTGGAAAATGCATTAAAGGTTGTGGAGTTTTTAGAGAAACAGCCACTGGTTGAAAAAGTAAATCATCCATCCGTTTCCGAAGATCCGGAGCAGCAGAGATTATACAAAAAATATTTCCCGAACGGCGGCGGTTCCATTTTCACATTTGAGATCAAAGGCGATGACAAAAAAGCGCAGGAGTTTATCGATCATTTACAGTTATTCTCCTTACTTGCAAATGTAGCGGATGTAAAATCCCTTGTCATCCATCCGGCATCTACCACACATGCGGAATTAAATGAGGCGGAACAGGCAGAGCAGGGAATCAAGCCAAACACCATCCGTCTTTCCATCGGTACAGAAAATATCGACGATATCCTCTATGATCTGCAGGAAGCGTTTGATGCAGTAAAATAATAACCGGCCATTTTGAATATTCATTTCTTAATAAAAAAGGACTGCGCATAGAAATATGCAGCAGTTCTTTTTGTGCTGTCGGATAAAAAATAACGAAAATTTTTTGCTCCCTATTTCGAAAAAGATGTTTACGTTTGTCGAATGAAGTATTATCATAGAGATAGATTTGTGCATTGTAATAAAAATGAAAATATTTGATTACAGAGCTGCTATTTTTTATGTAAAGGGGCATAGGAATATGAAATTTACCAGAAAAGATTTACCACCGGATCAAATGAAACGTGCCAACATCACGACGTGTCTTACCGTTACAATGGCATATGTTTTTTATATTTTGATCATGCTCACATCGGATCGGACAACGCTTGAGAAAATAATATTTGTTTCATTTTATGTGATCTGGTATGCGCTGACAGCCATTTTTGTGGCAAAGAATATTTATGAAAGAAAAGCGGAACTGTTTATAGCAGTTGGATTTTGTATCGGATTTGGAATTATTTCTTATTTACAGAACCCAACAGTTATGATGCTGATTTTCCCGGTTTTGCTTTCATTGTCTGTATATTTGAACGAATTTCTGATCATGTGGGGAGCGGGTGCAACCTTAGTATTTATTATTACCAAGATGGCCCAGATCCTTGTAAATAATCCGGCGGACAAGGCAGAACAGTTGAATACGGTTTTTCTCGTATGTATCTGCCTGATCATGTGTGTGTTTGGCGGATGTAAGGCGATCAGGCGTCTGATCGAGTTTTCCAATGAGGAGACGAACGCAGTAAAAGTAAAAGCAGAGAAGCAGTTACAGGTAGCAAAAGAAGTTGAGACTATCGTAAACGATGTGGATGCGCAGTTTACGCAGGTCAGAAAAGATTTATCCCAGATATCCAGCACGATCGACAATACGCAGATCGCAATCGGAATCATTGCAAATGGCGCTGACAGTTCAGCAACACAGACACAGACGCAGTCAGAAAAAACAAATGAGATCCAGGAGCGTTTAGAGCACACCAATCAGACGGCAGCAGGAGCTTTGGAGACAACGGAGAAGCTGCGGGGGGTCATTGAAACTGGCAAGAATGAGTCGGATGAACTGGCAAGACAGTCCGTGATCGTAGATCAGTCCACAGAGCAGATTTCCCAGACCATTGAGAAACTGGTGGAACATGTTGGAAAAGTATCCGGAATCACAGATGCAATTTTAAATATTTCCAGCCAGACAAACCTGTTGGCACTGAACGCTTCAATCGAGGCTGCCCGAGCAGGAGATGCCGGAAAAGGTTTTGCCGTTGTTGCAGAGGAAATCCGCCAGCTGGCAGAAATGACCAAGGTATCAACGGAGCAGATCACACAGATCATGAATGAACTGACTGCTATCACAAAGGATACACAGACCGAACTTAAGAATGCGGTAGACAGTATCGATGTGCAGCGTGAAAAGGTAAAAACGGTACATGAAAGCTTTATAACCGTTGAGGAAGATGTGAAATCTTTAGTAGGAGATATGACGACGGTAAGCGATGAGGTATCTGCCGTTCTAAGTGCCAATGAAGTGATCGTAGACGGAATCTCTACTTTGTCAGGAATCACGCAGGAGATTTCTGCAAGCACTTCCGCAAGCAGAACGGATATGGATGGTCTGCATGACAGTGTAAGCAATTTTTCAACAGCTGTCGATCATACATTCGAAGCATTGGAGAATCTGAAGGCGATTGCAGCAATTGATGAAGAATAGAAAAATAGAGAGAACAGAGAGAGGACTGCCTTGTGCAGTCCTTTTTGAGCCTAAAAAATGGAAGTACCCTGTTGAGGGAAAGTAGTAATGCGCCGCAGGGATGCGCAGAAAAAGATTGCAATATGGAAGCAAATCGTATAGTATATAGTAAGTAATTGCAAATTAAATTTATAGTTTATATAGTTATGGAATGATTCAGGAGGAAAAGAAAATGAATGCAAAACAACTGACCGCAGCAGAAACAATTGTGATGAAGTGTATCTGGGACGCAGACCATGAGATGTCACTGGCAGAGATCGTAAAAAATGCAAATGAGGGATACGGAAAAGAGTGGAAACCACAGACGGTATCCACATACCTTGCAAAACTCTGTATCAAAAATTATATCCAAATGAAACGAGCCGGAAGAACGATCACCTATGAAATACTCATCACGGAAGAGGACTACAAGAGTGAGCAGGCGAGAGAGTTTGTCGCATTCTGGAATAATGGTTCGCTGAAGCAGTTTATCACCGCTTTTTATAAGGATGAACCGGCTTCCAAAGCGGAGATTGAGGAACTTCGGAAAGCAATTGAGGAACTGGAAGAATAGTTTTAGGGTGAAAGAGGTTTATCCTTCTTGATAAAGAGCATATGACACATGAGGAAAACAAGATGAGATATACAACGATTGTAAATGATAAAGTAGTATATGAAAGTTATTTTGCCTGTGTGTTTCACAGATAGCGTTTTATGGTGTAAGGAAAAAATGTCATAGGTGAAGTTACCAAAGTAAGATAGATCAGCAAACAGAAGGAGTGCAGAAAAAATGAAATTTAAAATAATTATAAATTATAAGTCGGTACGTGAATGTTATATGGCAATAAATCCGATGATTCGAAAAATTTTATATAGTTTTATCGGTACATCCTTAGTAATGTCAATTGTTTTTTATTGTTTTCACCAAATAGTTTTTTCAGCAGCATTTTTCTTGTTTATATTTGCGATTATTATTGAAAATCAATTCATTATGAGACATGACACCAAAATGATGATGGAAAAAATAGAAGACTTAGCACATACAAATGAACTTTGGGGAGAGATTGTATTTGATGAGTCTGCATTAAAAGTAATCCCATATGGAAATACGGAGTCTGAGTATTCTATGGAATATAGTAGGTTTAAAGATTTTTATATACTGAAACATTATTGTGTCTTCGGGGATAAAAGAAAAATCGAAAAGGGACTGACGCAGGAAACAATCATCATTGATAAAACAGTTTTAACAGAAGCAGATATGCATAATTTGACTTCCCTGATTCATGAGAAAATGCCACAGGTAAAAGTTCATGAGAAAGAAAGGAAAAACAATTGAAAAACATATATCGAACCAGAGCATTTGTGGAATTATTTTATAGAGTAAAGGATTTTCGCTACATGGCATTATACAGAGTTTTTGTCGTTGCCATACTATTTCTTTTTACATGTATGCTTCGAGTGAAATCCACTGAACTAATGATACAAAATATGTGTGTGGCTGTGGCAGCATTTATTGCGCCGACATGGTTGATTGTTCATAACTGCAGGATTGCGGCAATGCGTTTATGCAAAAAGTATAAGATGGAAAATGAATTTGGTAAAGTAAATTTTCTGCCTGATAGTGTAGAAATTAACGATTTTGATGTAGAAAGCAGGATTGTGGGGTATGAATCAATCAGTAACTATTACAAATTGAAACACTATTATTTTTTCCTGATAATTACAAACGAAGTGATTCCCATTTTTGTCGATAAAAAATCATTAACGAATGAAGAAATGGAGAAATTAGAACTTCTGGTGCAACAGAAAATGCCACAGTTGAAGAATCAGACTGCAAAAACGATAAAACAGAGATTTGCTTTTTATAATCTTCATTCTCAAGGAGACTTGTATGGTATGTGAAACGCTGATAAATAAAAAATTAATGTACAGATTGTATGCTGCCAGCCGTTTGACGAAAATATGCGTGCTCTTATTATTGATTTTGGTTAAACAGATGTTAGATATGGCATCTATAGAGTCAAATAAGAGTTCTTCATTCTTTCTCATAGGATTGAGCATTTGGGCAATCGTGGAGATTGTGGTGTATTTCGTTGACCAGAGGAGAGAAGCAGTCTGCATTTTGAAACAATATGATGTAAAGCAGTTTCGTCAGGTGGTATCTTTTGAAAAAGAAGTGATCAGAGTGACAAACGTAATCAATGATACAAATTTTGAAATTCCTTATGGCGAGATCAAAAAATTACGAAAGAAAAAGTATCTTCTTATTTTTCAGACAAAGGACCAACATATTATTATTCTTGACAAATTGCAAATGTCAATTGCGCAGCAGGATGAACTGCTTCGGATCATTCACAAAAAAATGCCGTGGCTGCGAGCCAGAGGATTAGCATAGTTTCAGGTTGGGAAAAGGAGTGAGGAATAAAATGGAGTTTGAATGCACAATTAATCGAAAAAGCGCAAAGGAAATATATAAAAAGACCGGGAAGAACGTTGGTATAACAATTATAAAAATCATTTTCTGTTTTCTGGCGATATGTCTGTTTCTTTTTTTGCTGATAAAAGATATTGCGATGATCTTACTGTTGGCAGGTTCCTTGATAGCAACGGTGATATTTTTAATCATTTATTATCAAAGACAACTTAATATGATCTGTCCCAAAAAGAAAGACGGCAGTAGTGAATACCTCCAAAAAGTGGCATTTCTCGAAGATGAAATTGCGGTATCAGGAGATTTGAATAATATTGTTTGTAAGATTGCATACAAAAGAATCAAAAAATATTATTCCAGCCAGCATTATTATATTTTTAAAACCAGAGGCGGATTACTCTTTTGTGTAGAAAAAAGCAAAATTTCGCCAGCAGACAGAGAAAAACTTGCAGAACTTTTCAGAACAAAAATGCCACAGTTAAAAATACCGTGGGAGTTGCAGCAAAGTATATATGGACGTTAGAAAATAAAAAAATATTCTGAATTTACAGAAATAGTCTGAAGAGGTACTGATTGAAGTTGTCCGGGAAAAAATGTCACAGGTGAAGTTACCAAAATAACGGTCAGGATGTGTTGAAAATGGAATTAAAAAAAGAAGCAATTCGTATAGTATAAAATATAAAATGAAAAATTAAATTTTGGGTTTATAAAACAAAGATTTAGGAGAAAATGAATGCAAACGAGGAATATGGAAAAGAGTGAAAACAATCATCAGTTTAAAATAATTTTTAATTACAATATATTTGATAAGTATTTTTCAAAAATATTTCCATGGTATAAGGCAGTGTATGGGGCAATAGTGTTTGGCGTAGGGATTTTGACCGTAATTTTTGAGAGATATGGTCAAAAAGGACAGGCAATATTTATGCTTGGAGGTGGAGTTTTTCTGCTCATTTTCTGGTATGCAGAAAAAAAGAAAGTCTGCAAAATGACGATAGAACGGTTTCAAGATCAATATGGAATCAGAGAAATCCATGGAAGCTGCATCTTTATGAATGAATATTTGTTATATCAAAGAGATTTCAAGCAGGAAAAGAAGATTTCATATGAGTCATTTCAAAAATTTTATGATTTGAAAGAGGTTTATCTTTTAAGGACAAAACTATATATGTCCATAAGCAAAGCGCAGGAACAGGCGGATCATTTAGGGTTTATCTTCATTGATAAAGAGCATATGACACATGAGGAAAGAGAAATATTTCTTGCGCTGATTCGGGAGAAGATGCCACAGATAAGAAACGGTAATAGATAATATTTGTAACTATAAAATTAAATAAAGAAGAACAGCCAATTATCATTGTGATGTGCAATCCCTGCTGTAACCATTTTACATAGGTTCCTGTTTCTCCTCATTTTACTACCATAATTTTTCTCCTTTATGTGTGATATTTGATTTGCAAATCACCTATTAAGAAGCATATAGTTTGAGGAATAGAAACCAGAAAGTGAATTTTTTTATTTGTAAGTATCAAGCTGTACCAATAACTGAAGATTCGCGTTTTCATATTCATTCAATACCGAGGAATCAAAATTTCCCGAGTCGAATTCCGGCAAATACCAGATCTGGCTTAAAAAATAAGCATTTAATTCCTGATTTTTAAAAATGTATCCGTGTCTGGCATAGATTTCATTTTTTGCCAGATGAATGATTAACGGAGGGACATTGCTAAAGTCGGAAGCCTGATAATATCTTGTATCTGTAGCATAAATCGGGTAAATATTCATGGAAATATCCCGGACTTCCATTACATTTTCCATATATCGGACATACTCCGGGTAAAAGGAGCAGTAGTCGTGATAGGTGTTCCGTTTTTGGAGTTCTTCCAAAATCTGGCTTTCGTCCCAGTCATCGCTGTATTTCTGCAAAGATTGTTCCGGTAAATCGTTTTCTTCTGAAGAGGAGGCAGTTTCACTGGTTTCTGTTATCGCTTCATCCATTTGTTCTTCTGTTGATCCATAGTTGTTGTATTTTTCATAGTCAGATGTCTGGGTATCTGTCTCGGTGTCAGATGTTATATTTTCTGATAAAAGATCGTTTTTCGTATCAGCCGTATGACCGCAGGCAGCAATCAATATGCAGCATGGTAATAAGATGCAAACTAAAAATTTTTTTCTCATGGTTAATTTCTCCCTTAATTTAACGTATAGGTTGCTGTGCTTTATAGAAATTCTTTTTCATAAAGTTGTTAAAATACAGATGTTATCTTATCACATTTAGCTTTGGTCGTATATAGTTTTGAAAGAATAAAAAACTAAAAATATAGTTAATACTTTCTTGCATAAAAAAATAAAATACTGTAAACTGAAAATATAGTTTACAGATTTAAACATTATACACATTATCTCTAGCATATAGGAATATCTGGTTAAGTGGAAGATTAGTATAGGGGGAAAGCAATATGAGCAGTAAAATCAAACAGTATTTTGCAAATAAAGAGAATCGTATCAAGTGCGGCATCACAGGCGGAACGATTGCATTGGCGGTCATTATTTTTGTAGGAATGGTGTTTATGGAGGAAAATGAAACTCAAAATAATTCCATCGAAACTGTTTCACAGACGGAAAGTGACACGCAGACAGAAGAAGAGACAGGATATTCTTTCAACGCGGGCGATCTTTACGATATGCGGCTGGATGCACAGACAATCGAAGATTATTATATGAAATCCTGTGGCGACCAGTTCAATCTGTACACGATTGATGAGGATGGTGTGCTCTGGGGAAGTGGGCATAATGAGTATGCGCAGATTGGACTTGGGTATGCGGACGAGGAATTTCATGAGCAAAAAAGTAAAATCGCGGAACATGTTGTGCATGTGGACTATTCCCAGAAAGACTTTGTTGTCTATCTGACGGAGGAAGGGAAACTTTATGGTCTTGGAAATGATTCTACCTATATGTTATTGCAGCATACAGAAATGCCAGTGGAAGATTTGGCATATCCGACAAAACGGTATGTCACCAGTCCGGCACTTTTGCTGGAAGATGTCAGTTATGCGAGGTGCGGACGTGATGATGTAGTTGCATTGAAAAAGGATGGTACAGTCTGGACATGGGGAATGATCTGGAATTATCAGAGTACGGGATATTGTATCACAATGCCACAGCAGATTCTGACAGATGTGAAGATGATCACAGGCGGATGGTTTAACCACGCCGCACTCAAGGAAGATGGAACACTCTGGACGTGGGGATACAACTTCAGTGGAAACTGCGGAACGGATAAAGCCACGATGATTGAAACACCGGTGCAGGTGGCAGAAGACGTGCAGTGCGTGTGGACAGGACTTTTGAATTATTCAGCCAAAGAGGATGATATTACCGATATGGAAGAATTCGGTAATGATTATGTGGATAATACGATCATTGAAAAAACAGACGGCACATTCTATGCATGTGGAATGGGTGTCGGCGACAAAAGTGTGGTATTGCCGCAATATTATGAAGTGTCGGAGCTTGACACAGTCTGCTCATCAGAGTTTCTTCCGCTGGACTGGGATGAAGAAATGTTGAACAGGAAACAAAGAGAATACATTGAGCGAAAGGAGAGCCAGAGCGAAGAGGCTGTTCTTGCAAGAAAAAATGAAGCTTTATTGGAAGAGATAGACAAAAACTACGATATGGAGAAACTGAAACGTAAAGTCCCTCGTTTTTCGGAGGATGATAAGATCAATGAGGCATATTATAATGCAATCAAAACACTGGATACAACGGGATTTCTGCCGGATGGGAGATACTGCTTTTATATAGAGCAGGACGGCAGAACAGATGTGGAACGGTTTCAGGAACAGAGGGCACAGCATTATAGTCCGGAAAGAGTTGCGGCGGCAGATGTGGATGGCGATGGTACGGCAGAATTACTATTTTTTATTGAAGGAACTTGTGTGAGAGATTCGGCAGAATATGTCTATCGGTATTCAGAAGAAAAAAATGCTTTTGAACTTGAATTTGAATATTCAGCGGGATGTAATTATTATCAGAACGGAGTGATTAGGGCAAAGCCGCTTTACTCAGGTTTTATATATCAGGATGATTTTTGGCCGTATAGTGTATTTCAGTATGATGAAAATAAAAACGAGTTTGTGCTTACAGCCAGTGTCGAGGAGATTCCAAAAGCCCCGGAAAATCCAGATAATTTTCCAGAGGAATATGATAAAGACGGCGATGGAAAAGTGTATATCATCAGTCAGGGTGAATCCGTTGCGTATATGGATGAAAAAGAATATCTTGCATGGGAAAAACAGGTTTTCTGGATGCCGGAGATGAAAATAGATTGGTGTGAATTAGGAAGCAATAAAGAGTTATTGGAAGAGATAGACAAAAATTATGATATGGAGAAACTGAAACGCAAAGTACCTCGTTTTTCGGAGGATGATAAGATCAATGAGGCATATTATAATGCAATCAAAACACTGGATACAACGGGATTTCTACCGGATGGGAGATACTGCTTTGGACATCAGAAGAGTAATGTAGATGTGGAACGTTTTCGGGAAGATATGGAGCGTGCTTATTGCCCGAACAAAGTTGCGGTGGCAGATGTGGACGGTGATGGCACTGTAGAATTACTTATTTTTACAGTAGGATTTTATATGGCAGATATAACAGAATATGTCTATCGGTATTCGGAAGAAAAAAATGGTTTTGAACTTGAATTTGCATATGCAGGGGGATGCGATTATTATGAGCACGGAGTAATTAAGGCAAGTCCGCTTCATTCGATGTATAGTGACTATCAGGACGGTTTTTGGCCTTATTCCGTATATCAGTATGATGAAAACAAAAAGGAGTTTGTGGAGAAAGTAAGTGTAGATCAGATTACTAATGTTCCGATTAATTCCGATGTTTTCCCAGAGGAATATGATAAAGATGGTGATGGAAAAGTATATATTGTCGGTCAGGGAGAATCCGTTAAATATTTAGATGAACAAGAATATCTTGCATGGAAAAAACAGATTTTCTGGATGCCGGAGATGAAAATAGAAAGCTGTGAATTAGGAGAAATTTTAAAATGAACATGGCAATGACTTTGTTATCGGCTTGTGCAGACAATAATTTAGGAACAGACACAGAGAGAGAATCAGTCATTCCAGAACAAAATCAGAAAGAAGATACAAATTTATATAAAAATGAGTTAATGGAAAAGACGACATTGTAATTGGAGCGATATATGAAACAGGAGCTGGACCGCAGGGAATGATTCCATATACTCAAATTCGCATTTATGAAGATATAGGAAGCGAATTTGTATATGATCAGGAACTTTGCGATGCGATTAATGTTGAACTTCCAGAGGACGCTACAGCAGAACAGGTAAAGGAAATAATAAATTAAAACATACGGTAAATTTTATAATTTATAAATCTACCGTATGTTTTTAGATGAATTTGTAAAAAATGTTAAGTCTCTGCGTATTTATGCAAGGAAATAATAGCCAGAAAAAGTAATTTATGGAGAAACACGAATGAGATGGTCAAATGAAATGTTCTATATTCTTCTGCTTAATTCATTCGCAGGTGCGATTGCTTATGGATTTTGGATAATAGCAAAAAACGGTATGGCAAAGAAGAAAAAATTGAAATATGTGTATCCAATGCTCGGAATTGTGGAAGCTTTTTTCATTTTTCCGGTAATGTTTGTTTATCTGAAAGTATCTACGCATGTTCCGGGAAGCCATGGATCATATTATGGAGCTTTATTTTTGCGTACACCGTTCATTTATACAGTACAGTGCGTGATAGCAGGGATATGGATTCTCGGCGTGATATTTAATTTAGGAAACTATATCAAGGAATATTGGAAATTTAAAAATATTTTGAAAAAAAGCTTTGCATATGAGTTGCCTGCAGATGTATGCAGTGAAATTTCGCAGGAACTTGAAATGAAAAGGAAGGTCACATTGTACCAGAACTATGCCGTGACATCTCCAATTGTTGTTGGCTGCTGGAATAAGAAAATTATTTTTCCGGTACAGGACTATGAAGAAAGAGAACTTGTAACCATACTTTTTCACGAGTTAGTGCATATCAGACAGCATATTTTGGAAATGAAAAAAATAGGAATTTTTTTAAAGCTGATTTTCTGGTGTAATCCGATGATGAACAGTCTGTTACGAAATATTGATGAGTGGGGAGAAATTGCCTGCGACAGATATGTGTGTTATGAAACTGCCTATCCGTACACGGTGAAGGAATATTATACCGTTGCGGTGGATGGAATGGAGCAGTCACATATCTGGATGCCACAAATGGTAACTGGATTTAAGAAAAAGAGTAATTTTAAAAGGAGATTATTGCAAATGAAAAATTACAGAAAAGAAAAAGAAATGAAATTTGTTGGAGGTATTGCTTTAAGTCTCATGTTGTGTGTAATGTCGACGACAACGACTTTTGCAGCGGCAGAAGGATTTAAGGCTGGGTATGAGAAGGTTTTTGACGATACGAAGGTAATGGTTGAGGATGAAGGCGCAGAAGATATTGAGTATGAAGAGGATTTTATCTCTGAGAATGAAAATATAATATTTTATAACCAGAGTGGTATCAACCTTATTGATGAAAGTGGAGCAATTGATAGCACTTCATTAGAGAAAGGGGTGACGCTTATAGTGGGAACTGTATATGCAAAAAAGAATCAAGCAATTACTATAAGATTGAATATTACACCGGCAGATAAAAGTGTTCAATACGGAATAATTACATCAGATAATAAAATGAGATATGTTAATGGTACAGGGGCATGTAGTCATGCTTTTTCGATTAGTTCTAGTGATAATTTTCAAATTTTTATCAAAAATACTAGTTCAAAAACGGTTACTATTGAAGGTGGATATTCAGTTTATTAAAACAATTTGTTGCGAAAAGTTTTAAATGTTTCTTCTTAATATTTTGAAAGGAGATGATGCATTTGGAACAGGCATTAATTGAAGCTGCAACCACGCAGGGAATCTGGGTTCTTCTTTTTGTTTCGCTATTTTTGTATACAATTAAAAATAATGAAAAATTAGTGGAAAAGCAGGATAAAAGAGAAGAAAATTACCAGAAACTGTTGTCTGATATGACAGAAAAATACGCAGTTGTTGAAGATATCAGAAACAGCGTGGATGAAATTCAGAAAAAAGTCGAAATGCTTTCGACAGAACAAAAAGTATAGGAAAAAGATTGTTCTATATGGAATCAAATCACTTATTATCTGATGGATAGGTAATAAGTGATTTGGATTTTAAGGAATGAGGAAGGAAGAGGATTTATCCAAATCAATGGATGGGTTTGTGAAATGAATAGGATACAGCACAAAAAATGGATAGATACATTGGAAATAGGGCTGTTTATATTAACTTTGTTATATATGTGCGGTTTGACATCCAATAAAGACGAAATAGAGATTGAACAAAATGTAGTAACAGAGGATAAAATTCAACAAGAAGCAGATAATGAATTGCCAGCCGATTTTCCGAAAGATTTATTTTTTAACAGTGGAGTTGGTGGTTGGCGGACGTATTTACGATTAAACAGAGATGGCTCATTTACAGGAGAGTATTCAGATTTTAACGCATATGCAGAGGACGATTTCCCCAAAGGAACGGTAACGATATGTGAATTTGAAGGTAAGTTTACGAATATTCAGCGGATGGATCAGTATCATTATACAATGTCTTTAGAAAAATTAGAGATATTGGATATTCCAGAGATGTGGATAGAAAATGGATACAGATTTCTAAAAGAAGATGAGCCATATGGTTTGGAAAATGGTGAGAATTTTACTTTATATATGCCAGAAACGCCAATAGAACAGTTGTCGGAAGATTTTCTGATATGGTGGCCGTCATGGTATTATTCGGAGGAGGAGACTGTCAGACCAGAGAAACTTTCCTGTTATGGAATGTGCAATGAGGCAATGCAATACGGATTTTTTTCTTATGAAGGAATGGACGCATTTGAGCCATATATAAGCAGATAGCACAGAACGCCAGAACCGACATTTGCCGGAACTGGCGCTTTTTTAGCTATGGACTTATTTTACAGTCCCTTTATGAGACTTTTATACACATTTTGTTGTCTAATATATGTAAGATAAAAAAGAAGAAAAGCGACTGTCTTACATTCACTGCGCGCGTGGAGAAAAGCATTATGAAAAAACAAACAGATGATCTTGTGAAAAGAGCGAAAAGGCATGAGTCGGAAGCTTTCACAGAATTAATGCAACTTTATATGACGGATATGTATAAGGTTGCGTATGCAATTTTGATGAATGATGAAGATGCCGCCGATGCAATCGGAGATACGATTCTGATATGCTGGGAAAAAATGAATCAATTAGTGAAGATACAGTATTTTAAAACATGGATGACAAGAATCCTCATCAACAAATGCTATGATATCAGAAAGAAAAATCAGAATCTCATTTGTTTGGATGAGTACGAGGAACCAGCAGCCTGCGATGAATATAATCTGGAATTAAAAGAGGCACTCGCAGCGTTAGATGAAAAATACCGGATTATTATGATTCTTTTTTACAGCGAGGGCTATCGTATCAGAGAAATTTCTGACATTTTAAAAATTCCTGAAAGTACTGTGAAAACACGTTTACAACGTGGACGGGAAAAGCTGGAAGTTTATTATAAGGAAAAATGAGGTGAGATTCATGTCAAAAAAAGTGAGTGAAATTTTAAATAGTGATATTCAAGTGCCAGAAATCGTTCAGAAAAAAGCAGATATCGCCTTTTCACAGATTCAATCGGAAAAGGAAACTAATATGAGTAAGAAAAATTTAAAAGTAACAAAATTGTTTGCAGCAATGGCTGCCTGTGCTTCGATTATTATTGTTGCGTCTACAACAAACAACTATCTCAACAGACCGCAGGAAGAAAAAGAAACAACAGTGGCTGAACATACGACAACAGAAAAAGAGAATATGTTTACCATGAAAGTAATGGCGGCACAGGCAGAAGTGACGGCACAGAAGCCGGTAGCAATCGCACAAAATGACAGGTTTGGTTATGCGATTAATGGGGACAGCGATATGAATACAGCAAGTTATAAAATTGATATGCCACTTTACTGCGAAGGTGAGAATATAGAAAGTGTAACTTACAGTATCAACAAAGGATATTTTGAAATAAGTGAAAATATTACCGATGATTTTCAGAGTGCTGTCGAGAGCGGAAAGCCATTGGATGAAAATAGCAATGGGTATCTCAATCCAATTTTTGATGATAATGGAGAAATTGCCATGCAGCAGGAAGTAAACGATTTTGTTGAATACACAGTTTCCTATGAAAATCAGCAGAAAGAAGGAGTGTGGGTAACCTTTTGTAATGATGAAATTCCGTTTTCAGATTTTGACAGTATTGTAGAACAAAAGAAAAAAACACAGGAGGAAGTGGCAGCAGCATATCAAAAACTTGTAGATGGAGTGGTTATTACCTGTACTGCAAATTATAAAGACGGCACAAAAAAAGGAGTAAAAATTAATGTTGGAGCTGCAGCGCTGACTTATGAAGAAATCGGAATGAACGTGGACGGAATGACTTTACAAGTAGAAGGAGAAGATAAAGTAGAACTTCAGCCAACAGATAAAAGAGCAGTTTTTACGTTTGAATTGCAGCCATGACAGATAAAATCAGTATTATTTTTTAACAGTGGAGCTGGTGTCTGGCGGACGTATTTGAGATTAAACAGTATTGAAAAAGATATATATTTATTTTATAATAAATAAAACTAAAAAATTAATTTCAATATTATAAATGAGGCATGAATATGAAAAAAGGTATTAGAAGATATTTCATAATCTTGATTGTAATAATAGTATGTATTGTGACATTGGTGGACTGCACCAATACTCAGACGAGACAGGAAGAAAGAACATCTGCCAGTCATTTGATTATAAATTGGGAGAATGAAGTTCAGATTTTTGATGCAGATGCAATGGAAAATACTGGAATGGTTGAAAATATAGAGACGCTTGCCTGGATTGCACCACGAGGCGGAGCCGGGATTGACACAGTGGGTATTGAACAAATACAGTCACAGAATGAATACATTGTAGAAAGCAGTCAGTATCTGAATCAGGATAAAGAAATCATTAATACCGAAGGATTTGATACATGGGTAAGGGTTGTACAGGAGCAGGTGATGCCCACAAAAGAAACATCAGAGACAGGACATGGAGACTATCTGATCTATAAGCACGGAGATAATGGATATCTGGCAATACAGTCTGGCGAAGATCGCACAAAGTGGACAGTATGGGAATTACCGGGTTATGGGGAGTGGCTGGATAAGGAAGTAGCAATGTTTATAAGAATGGTAACTGGATTGTAAAAAATTAAAAAAGAGTTTACAAAAATCAATAAATTTTCTTCTTAATTATTAGAATAATATTGGATAAGAAAGAAGTGTTCATAATTATCATTGACAACTTCCACGCAATCCCTTATACTTGGAATCACATCAAAGTCGCAGACAGATAAAGCATCTTATTTTTTCTTGTCTGCAAATCCAAAACCAATTTGAGGTGGCAGGATATAATCTCAACGTTCACAGCCGGTTCGGCACGAGATTCCATTTTGATGAAGAACAGCAATGCATATAGATTCTGAGTTTCTTGTTATATTTTTAACATAGAAAATGCTTCTTATGCGTTGAAAATCACAGCAGATTCTATTATGATAAAGGGGGAACATGATTGAACACAGAAGGAGAAAAAATCCAATGGCATCCTGCATTTGATGCGGCATTGCAGATTGAACTGGGAGAAGAGGCAAAGTACCTGACCTTTGAGCCGGAACATTTGCTTTCGAAGAAACCAATGCAGATCGATGTGTTGGTCAAAAACGAGAAGAAGGTAAAAATCAGGAAAAATATTGGAAGGATTTTCCGGCAGCATAACATTATCGAGTATAAGTCACCGGAAGATCATCTGAACATTGATGATTTTTATAAAGTCTATGGTTATACCTGTATTTACAAAACGGAAGTCGAGAAAGTGAACCAGATTCCAGCAGAAGAACTGACGATTACGTTTGTGTGTTATCATTATCCGCGGCAAATGTTACGAAATCTTCAGAATGAGAGAAATATAAATGTGACAAATATCGAAAATGGTATCTATTATCTCTATGGAGATGCAATTCCAATACAGCTTATTATCGTACCGGAATTGTCAATCGAAAATAATTACTGGCTGAATAAACTTCGCAACAATTTGAAGTCCGGTGGAGAAATTAAATTATTTATGGAACAATATGAGAAAAACAGGGATTCAAAATTGTTCCAGGCACTAGCAGATACCGTCATGCGCGCAAACTGGAAAGAAGTGGAGGAAGAAGGAAACATGAGTGATGTAATAAAAGAAATTTTCGCAGACCAATTTCATAAATGCGAAGCGGAAGCGAGGGCACAGGGCGAAGCAGAAGGAAGAGCAGAAGGCGCAGCATCTAAAATGATCGAGCAGATCATGAAAAAGTACAAAAAAGGATGTTCTGTGTCTGAAACAGCAGATATGCTGGAAGAAAATCCGTCAGTCATTGAGCAGATTTATGATATACTTCGGCAGAACGCATCGGATTATGACGTGCAGAAAATATATCAATTATTTTTGAAAAAAAACACACAGGACAGCTTAACATAGGAGCTGTCCTGTGTGTTTTTTCAGATCTTAGATGAAAAACCTAAGAATATTAATACTTTTTTTAATATTTCTATGAAATCTTCCAATAAGAGAGTGAAACAGTTTTTCTCTCCACATTGCGGTGATTTTATGTCTGTGCCGGAGGAGCCTTTCTTCATCTGAGCGGTATCAGGTAAAGAACTGTTGCCGGATACATTGGCAGATCCGGCTGTAGAAGCAGTTTCGGAAACCGGATCTGCCAATGTATCTGTAGATGAACCAGCAGTGTTTGTATTACCTGATGCCGGTGGTACAGGTGTGGATGCCGGTGGTACCGGAGCTGGTGGCACCGGGGCAGGATCTGAAATTACAGAAAAATCCGCCTTTGCCGTTCCGGTTGTTGATACAATGGCAATGTTGTGAGCTCCTTCGGAAAGACCGGCAAGGAAGGATGGAAGTAAAGTTATGATAGTACTTCCGGAGCAGGCGGTATAGTCTTTATCTTTCACTAATACTTTTTCATCTACCTTAACTTCGATTAAGTTATCGAGCGGTGCACTGGAACGAAATACTGCACCGGAGTTATTGTCTGGATTTTTGCTCACTTCTGCTTTGTCACCTTCCAGCATGACCGGTGGATTACCAGGAGACACAGGCGGTATTTCCGGTTCCGGTTTTCCATCAGGTGGAGTGACTGGTAATTTATCAATGATCTCACCAGCTTCTACTATGGCGTTACAATCTGTACATACCAGATCACCGGTATATCCATTTTCCTCCTGTGTTGGCTCTTTAAAGCCCTGTCGCTGGAGATTCAAATGGCATGTTGGATCTATTTCTCCGTATTCCATCCCACATTCTTCACAGACGGCTTTTTTCGTACAGGTCGCCTGTCCACCGGAATGGACATGTTGTTCCATTTCCCCTTCGATTTGAAAGGTAAGGACTTCCCCTTCTATAGCAGTGACAGTCACTTTGAGTTTGTCTGTAACCTGAAGCGAATCACTTAAGCCAAGGGCTGCATCAGATTTAGTGGATTGTGTACCGCCCTTAACTTCCAGTGCCCAATTTCCCGGTTTTCCATTTAGATTGCTTGGAAAGCGGATGTCAGGTTGTGCAAGATAACAGACTAAACCGGATGCTATGTTTGATGTTTCTGAATTGGTCAGCTGCTTCTCTGACTTATCATATTTGCTGCCATCTGTTGAAAAGTTTCTGTATTCCAGATACAGTGTCCTGTTCAGTTCCGGAATGCCTGCTTTATATCCGATACAGTCGTCAGTACCGGTAGCTGTGCCGCTGAGCTTTACTTTGTATTCACCCGGTTCTGTGATCGTCTTTAGAGTACTATGGTCTGTCCATCCAAGAGCCTCTTTTTCTTTGATCGAAAGCCCCTGTGGAACAGGTGAGATGGCATTTGCCATGGCAGACATGAAATAAACCGGCGTTTGACCTGACGAATTGTATAAATCCAGCAGACCAAATATATGCCCCATTTCATGGATCGGAGACTTCAATGAAACGATCGGTTTTTGATCATTGTTTGCCATATACAGAGTTGAGTAGTTATTTATGACCTGTACATAATATTGGCTTTGAAGCATTCTGCCATCGCCAAGATTGATCTCCACATAGTCTGCATAATCCTTATAGTTCCAAAGCGGATCAGAGCGGTTTATCACAATATTTTGTGTCGTGTTTTTATAGATAACTGTAATGGAATCGATCTTTCCATCCCGGTTTTTGTCAAGATCCTCATAACTGTATGTCTGGCTGCCATTGTAATTCGTAATATGGTTTCCATCCTGGATCGCCTTGTTTATGGCATCAGACCAATCGGTGCGCAGCTCGTACATACGGTAGGCTTTTTCACCACTTGTTTTATAACCGATTGGATTATCTGCACTGTAACCGGCATAGTAACCGCGTTCATGTTTCAACTGCAGGGAACCGCCGTTATCAAACAGATAAAGGCTATTCATGCGCAATTTGTCTGAGGACGCATTCCGGTAGTAATCGCCCACGGAATAATAGGCAGTGTTATAGGAATTGTCTATGATCTCCCGCACAGAGACACCTTGATAAATATCATTCACAAATTCATTCTCATCTGCAAATCTGGCAAATACGATTAAATTTGTAAAGTTTGAATCGGAAGTCTGTTCTGTATTCCCGGCAGCTGCGCCCTTTACGGACAGAGAGCTAAAACCGACATTCAGCAGCAGACACATGGATATCAGCAATCCGAAAAATGTACATATTTTTTTCATACATATTCTCCTGTTTGTCGTTGAATGTTGCATAGGTTTTTATAGTTTCTGGAAAAAAGGCGTAGAGCCGTTTTTTATTTCTTAAAATTCGCTCTTTTTCTTAAAGTCGGATCCAAAATTCTCTTACGGATACGAAGGGATTTCGGAGTAACCTCCAATAATTCATCGACATCGATGAAGTCAAGCGCCTGCTCTAAGCTTAAAATCTTAGGCGGAACTAAAGTCAATGCTTCGTCAGCGGAAGAGGAACGTGTATTGGTAAGGTGTTTCTTCTTACAAACGTTCAATTCGATATCCTCGTTTCTGGAGCAGGAACCGATGACCATACCTGCATATACTTTTTCACCAGGTCCGATGAATAAAGTACCACGATCCTGTGCAGAGAACAGACCGTAAGTGACAGATTCGCCGGATTCGAATGCAATCAGCGAACCAAGCTGACGGTAAGCAATATCTCCGCGGTAAGTATCATAGCCATTGAAAATGGTGTTGATAATACCATTACCTCTGGTATCGGTCATAAATTCGCCTCTGTAACCGATCAGACCGCGGGATGGGATATTGAACTCAAGTCTTGTATATCCGCCGGTCAGAGGTTTCATATTGATCATTTCACCTTTGCGCTGGCTTAACTTGTCGATAACAGCACCGGTATACTCATCCGGAACATCGACATAGGCAAGTTCCATAGGTTCTAATTTCTTGCCGTTTTCGTCTGTGTGATATAATACTTCAGCCTTACTTACGGCAAACTCATATCCCTCACGACGCATATTTTCAATCAATACAGATAAATGTAATTCGCCGCGGCCCGATACTTTGTAGCTGTCCGGGGAATCGGTCTCCTCTACACGAAGGGAAACGTCTGTATTTAACTCGCGGAATAAACGGTCTCTTAAGTGGCGGGAAGTAATAAACTTTCCTTCCTGACCTGCCAATGGACTGTCATTTACGATGAAGTTCATGGAAAGAGTCGGCTCGGAGATCTTCTGGAATGGGATCGCAACCGGGTTCTCCACAGAACAGATCGTATCACCGATGTGAATATCAGCAATACCGGAAATTGCAACGATGGAACCAATATTTGCTTCTTCGACATCTACTTTATTTAATCCGTCAAATTCATATAATTTGCTGATGCGGACTTTTTTCTTTTTGTCAGGATCGTGATGGTTGACTACGACCGCTTCCTGATTTACTTTCAGGGAACCATTGTCGATCTTACCGATACCGATACGTCCAACGTATTCATTGTAATCAATGGTACTGATCAGTACCTGTGTCGGTGCTTCAGGATCACCTTCCGGAGCAGGAATGTAATCTAAAATGGTTTCAAATAATGGTGTCATATCTTTTTTGTTGTTTACAAGGTCGTGGATTTCACGAACGGCATAACCGTCTCTTGCGGAAGCAAAAAGGAATGGGCAGTCTAACTGCTCGTCAGAGGCATCCAGATCCATAAATAACTCTAATACTTCGTCCACAACTTCGTTTGGACGGGCTTCCGGGCGGTCTACTTTATTGACACAGACGATAACTGGGAGTTTTAAATCCAGAGCTTTCATCAAAACGAATTTGGTCTGAGGCATAACACCTTCAAATGCGTCAACGACAAGGATAACACCGTTTACCATTTTAAGGACACGCTCTACCTCGCCACCGAAATCGGCGTGGCCAGGAGTGTCGATGATGTTGATCTTTGTTCCTTTGTAAGTGATCGCTGTATTTTTGGAGAGGATTGTGATACCACGTTCCTTCTCAATATCGTTGGAGTCCATGACACGTTCAGCAACTTCCTGATTCTCACGGAATACACCACTCTGTTTTAAAAGTTCATCGACCAGTGTTGTTTTGCCATGGTCAACGTGGGCGATGATTGCTATGTTACGTACGTCTTCACGTTTCTGCTTCATAAAAAATCTCTCTTTCTTCTGTGCGGAAAAGAAATTATCTAGAAATAAATCCTGTCTTTTCCTATTAATATAGCTTATAAATTAACTCGAACCCATATATTCTATCACAATTTTATGAGAACGCAAGTAGGCAGCAATATTTTTTTTCAAAACAATATAAAAAACTTATCGACAAGTTACACGAAATTTTTTCTGGAAGGAAATGGTAAAACCATAGTTGTCAGGCAAATCACCGGTCGATTCCGGTGATAAGAGGAAGGGAGAAAAAATTCATGGCAGATAAAATTTTTGAAAATAACCAGGTGTCAATTGTGGGAGAGATTGTTTCTGATTTCAGATTCAGCCACGAAGTGTATGGAGAGGGCTTTTATGTGGTAGATGTCGCAGTCAACCGGCTGAGCAATTTTATGGATTACATACCACTGATGATCTCAGAACGGCTCATTGACGTGAATGAGGACTATATTGGTCAGACCATATATGTTATGGGACAGTTCCGGTCATTCAACCGGCACGAGGAAAAAAAGAACCGTCTTGTTTTATCCGTTTTTGTAAGGGAACTGGAATTGTTAGATGAGATCGATGAGGATGTTAAGACGAACCAGATTTTTCTGGATGGCTACATCTGCAAAGATCCGATTTACCGGAAAACACCGCTTGGAAGAGAGATTGCAGACCTTTTGATCGCAGTGAACCGCTCTTATGGAAAATCGGATTATATTCCATGTATCTGCTGGGGAAGAAATGCAAGGTTTGCATCCGGTTTTGAAGTCGGTGGGCATGTTCAGGTATGGGGACGTATCCAGAGCAGGGAGTATGTGAAGAAACTGAGCGAGACAGAGACGGAAAAGCGTGTGGCATATGAAGTTTCCGTGAGCAAAGTGGAATTTATCGAAGACGAAGAGTAGATGTTAACAGGGAAATCATTCCTGAGAGTAGATATTGATAGGGAAATCGTGCATTGACAATGGAATAAGATGGTGTTATGATTTACGCAATGAAAATATTGCTTGGTAGAGGTCGCGTGCTTTATGAGTCGCTTTTTGGATGTATCAGGAACAGTTGATAAGAAGCAAAAGGAAAGTACGCCGAAAGGGTATGCAGCCTGAAGGCATATTACTTGGGCATAAAGTGAAGAACTTTATGACTGTCATCTGAATGGAGATCATTTGAGATGGGGAGCTATCAGATTCTAGGCAGATTTGCAAAGATGCAGAATGCGTATAATATTAGAATTTTGAGACCGGCTCGTCAGCCGGTCTTTTTTTACTTTACTGTAGCAACATTTTTAACAAAAAAAAATGCAGTGCGTATAATGACGATAGGAGGAGAATGCAATGTCTATTTTTAAAGGAGCAGGTGTAGCGATCGTCACACCGATGAAAGAAAACGAAGAAGTCAATTACGAAAAGTTACAGGAACTGATCGAATGGCAGATCGACCAGGGAACAGATGCGATCATCATTGCAGGAACGACAGGAGAGAGTTCCACACTGACCATGGAAGAGCACAGTAAAGTGATCAAAGCAGCAGTAGAATTTGCAAAACACCGTGTACCGGTTGTGGCTGGTTCCGGTTCGAACTGCACAAGAGAAGCTATTTATCTGACACAGGAAGCAGAGGAAGCAGGAGCGGACGGAATCCTTGCAGTGACACCTTATTATAATAAATGTACACAGGGCGGTCTGGTACGTTATTATTCTGAAATTGCAGAGTGTACAAAGTTACCGATCATCATGTATAATGTACCTGGAAGAACCGGATGCAATATTCTTCCGGAGACAGCAGCAAAGATTTTTAAGGAAGTTGAAAATGTAGTAGCAATCAAAGAGGCGACAGGAAGTGTTGCACAGGCATCACAGTTAATGTATCTGACCGATGGCAGGATCGACCTTTATTCCGGCGAGGATGGAATCGTAGTTCCGCTTATGGCGATCGGCGCAATCGGAGTGATCTCTGTATGGTCAAATGTTGCACCTGCCAAAGTACATGGCATGTGCCAGAGTTTCTTCAACGGAGACTTACAGACCGCAATGAAGATACAGAGAGAGGCACAGCCGCTTGTCAGTGCATTATTCTCAGAGGTCAACCCGATTCCGGTGAAGAAAGCTTTAAACCTCATGGGAAGAGAAGTTGGAACACTTCGTTCTCCTTTGACGGAGATGACCGATGCAAATGCAACTGTTTTGGCAGATGCAATGAAAGCATATGGCATTTTAGATTAAAAGGAAGAGACTGTCGTATCCGGGTGCGGCAGTCTTTTTGGATTTTTTGATAAATCGTATCCAAAGATAAAATTCGAAAGGTGGATTTTTAAGTATGACAAAAGTAATTATGCATGGATGCAATGGAAAAATGGGACAGACGATCACGGAGATGTGCAAGGATGATCCGGAAATTGAGATCGTGGCAGGTATTGATCTGTATGACGGGATCAAAAATGATTATCAGGTATTTCCGAATATCTCCGTCTGCGACGTGAAGGCAGATGCAGTGATTGATTTCTCAAATGCAAAGGCAGTGGACGATCTGCTCATCTACTGTGAGGAAAAACAGGTGCCGGTTGTATTGTGCACGACCGGTTTGTCCGAGGAACAGCTCGCAAAAGTAAAACAGGTCAGCGGACATGTGGCAGTCTTAAAATCAGCTAATATGTCACTCGGCATCAATATGCTGATGGAACTTTTGAAAAAGGCGGCTTTAACGCTCGCACCGGCAGGTTTCGATATGGAGATCGTGGAGAAACACCACAATCAGAAATTGGATGCACCGAGCGGAACGGCTCTCGCTCTGGCAGACTCCATGAATGAGGCTCTGAATGAGAAATATGCCTATGTTTATGACAGAAGCCGGGAGAGAAAGAAGCGAGAAAAATATGAGATCGGAATTTCCGCAGTGCGCGGTGGAAATATCGTGGGAGAGCATGAAGTGATCTTTGCAGGACAGGACGAAGTGATCGAATTTAAGCACACGGCATATTCCAAGGCAGTTTTTGCCAAGGGAGCAGTGCAGGCGGCAAAATTTCTTGCAGGAAAGCCGGCAGGATTTTATGATATGAGCGATGTCATTCAGGCGCAATGATGAATGAAGTATAAATCAGTACACAGAATAAAAACAGGATGGTAACGGATGGAACAGACGGATTTACGCTATTTAAAAAGTCTTGCAAAACAGTATCCGACCGTGGCGGCGGCAGCTACAGAGATTATCAATTTACAGGCAATCTTAAGCCTGCCGAAGGGAACGGAACATTTTATCACGGATATCCATGGCGAATATGATCAGTTTCAACATGTATTAAAGAACGGTTCCGGAGCGATCAAGAGAAAGATCGAGGACGAGTTTGGGAATGCCATCAGTCAGGCAGAAAAGAAATCGATCGCCACACTGATCTATTACCCGGAACAGAAGATGGAGCAGGTGATAAAGACCGAGGAGAACATGGAGGACTGGTACAAGGTCACATTGTACCGCCTGATCAGGATCTGCAAAGGAGCGTCTTCCAAGTACACCCGTTCCAAGGTGCGCAAGGCGCTTCCGAAAGATTTTGCCTATGTGATCGAGGAACTTCTGACCGGAAGACCGGATGTATCCGATCAGGAGGCATATTATAATGAAATCATCCATTCGGTGATCCGGACAGGCAGGGCAGCAGAACTTGTGGTGGCATTCTGCAACCTTATCCGCAGACTTGTAGTGGATCATCTGCATGTTGTCGGCGATATTTTTGACAGAGGACCGTATCCAAACCTTATTATGGATACATTAATGTCACATCATTCCGTGGATATCCAGTGGGGAAACCATGATATCTCGTGGATGGGTGCAGCAGCGGGCAATCAGGCGCTGATCTGCAACGTGATCCGCATCTCCGCAAAATACGGCAATCTGAATCTGCTCGAGGATGGATATGGGATCAATCTGGTGCCGCTTGCGAGACTGGCAATGAACCGTTATGACAAAGATCCATGCAGCTGTTTTAAGCTGGATTACCGGGAAGAGGAATACGATGTCCGGGATGCAATGCTCGATGAGAAAATGCACAAGGCGATCGCCATCATGCAGTTTAAGCTGGAAGGACAGATGATCGTGGGACACCCGGAATTTGGAATGGAGAACCGTTTGCTGCTCGATAAGATAGACCCCGCAGCCGGTACAGTCCTGATCGAAGGAAAGAAATATCCACTCCGGGATCTGAATTTTCCAACCATTGACTGGGAACATCCGTATGAGCTTTCGGCGGATGAGGCAGATGTGATGGAACGTCTGACTGCCGCATTTTTAAATTGTGAAAAATTACAGAGACAGGTGCGTTTTCTTTTTACCAAGGGAAGCCTGTATCATGTATACAATGGAAATCTTCTGTATCACGGCTGTGTGCCGCTGAATGAGGATGGCTCTTTTACCAAAGTCAATATTTACGGCACGGAATATGCCGGAAAAGCGTTGTACGATGTGTTAGAAAGCTACGCCAGAAAAGGTTATTACGCCATTGATCCGGAAGAGAAGAAAAAGGGATCAGACATTCTCTGGTTTATCTGGGAAAATAAAAATTCACCGGTGTTTGGCAAAGATAAGATGACAACGTTCGAGCGGTATTTTGTGGCAGAGAAAGCGACACATGTGGAACCGAAAAATCCGTATTACCGGCTGCTGGAAAAAGAAGAGATCGTAAATGCGATCCTCGCAGAGTTCGGACTATCCGGCCAGGAGGCGCATATTGTCAATGGACATATCCCGATCGAGGCAAAAAAAGGAGAGTCCCCGGTGAAGTGCGGGGGCAAGCTTCTCATCATAGATGGCGGCTTTTCCAAGGCTTATCAGCCAAAGACCGGAATTGCCGGGTACACATTGATCTACAATTCATATGGACTTGTGCTGGCGGCGCATGAGCCTTTTGAATCCGTGGAAAAAGCAGTTTCGGATGGGAATGATATTGTATCACATACGATTCTGGTGCAGCATGTTGTGAGACGGAAAACGGTTGCAGATACAGATAATGGAAAAGTGATGCGGGAAAATATCCGTGATCTTGAAAATTTACTTCAGGCATATCGTGAAGGAACGATTGTAGAAAATCCTTAAAAGTGTTATACTACATTTATCTTACCATAATTTACCAGAGTAACATATGGTCTGGGATAATATGATACCAAAGAAGGGAGTTTCTTATGAAAAAGAAAGTAACACAGATTATATCTATTGCATTGTGCATGGTGTTATTGTTTGGAAGCACTGTCACGGCAAATGCAGCAAAGACATCATCCAATACAAGTGCATATCAGGCAGTATTTGATGCAGAATATTATTATAATTCCAACCCGGATCTTCAGGCGGCGTTTGGATATGATGCACAGAAGTTATTCAATCATTTTGTATCTTCCGGCATTTATGAGGGAAGATCAGGCTGCGCTAATTTCAATGTTGCAATTTACAGAGCCAATTACCCAGATCTTCAGGCAGCATTCGGCAATGACCTTGCATCCTACTGTGCCCATTATGCGGCAAACGGTGCAGCAGAGGGAAGAAATGCAACGACACTGATCTCGGCAGGGGAGGGAGCACAGGCAGCGATTGTCCGTGGTTCCTGCACAACGAAGTTTGATCCGAGAGCTTCCAGAGCAACCAACATTGCAGTGGCAGCTTCTAGAATCAACGGTGTAGTCATTCAGCCAGGGGAAGAGTTTTCCTTTAACAAAACAATCTTACCAAGAACGGCAGCAAACGGTTATGTGGAAGCGCCAATTTATGTGAGTGGTAAACATTCCACAGGAACAGGCGGAGGTATCTGTCAGGTATCTTCTACCATGTATTCTGCAATGTTAAACGGAGGAATCCCGGCGACTGAGCGTCACCCACATTCTCTCCCGGTTCCATATCTTCCAGAAGGCAGAGATGCGACAATTGCAGGTAATTATTACGACTTAAGATTTGTGAATATTTATAATACGCCATTGCAGATTTCAGCAGTAGCAGATTTAAGAACCGGTACAGTCAGTGTGACTTTGATCCAGCAGTAATTGTTAAGAAAAATAAGAAAAGTAAAATACGAAACTTAAGTTTATTAGGTTTCGTATTTTGTTTTCACGGAAAAGGGGGATTACGATGAACGGAAAAAAAGTTATGTTAACAATCCAGGGGGAGAAAAAAGAGTATCCGGCAGGAACAAGTTTTTTGCGCATTGCGCAGGATTACAGCGATGCGTATCAGGATGATATTGTTCTGGTATTGTACAATAGGAGACTGCGGGAATTAAATAAGTGTGCAGATGGAGACGGAACCGTAGAATTTCTCACAACCGCAGACAAGACAGGGAAAAAGGCGTACCGCAGAAGCGTGACACTTTTAATGCAGAAAGCAGTCTATAATCTCTGGGGAAAAGGGAATATATCGGTGCGTGTAAAATACTCCATCGGACAGGGAAATTATTGTGAACTTGTGAAGTGGGAGAATGATACAGAGGAAGTTGTGAAAGTATCTGGAACAGAAATCAATAAATTAAAGAATGAGATGTATCAGATGGTAGTTTCCGATATTGAGATCCACAAGGAGAGTATCAATACGGATGATGCCGTGACACTGTTTCATGACCTTGGAATGACAGACAAGGAAAAACTGTTCCGTTACCGGAGAAGTTCCAGAGTCAATATTTATGAACTCGATCATTACATGGATTATTTTTACGGATTTATGGTGCCATCGACCGGATATCTGCGCTATTATGATGTGATCCCTTATGCGGATGGATTTATGCTTCAGTTCCCGGATAAAAATACGAGAGAGGTCGCACCGTTTGTTCCGGCAGAAAAACTGTTCCACACGTTAAAGACATCCAGAGACTGGGGAAAAATGCTTGAGATCGATACGATCGGAGCCTTAAATGATGCGATCGCAGCTGGAAAAACACAGCAGATGATACTGACGCAGGAAGCCTTGTTTGAGGAGCGTATCGGAAGGCTTGCCGAGGAGATCATTTCAGCAAAAGACCGGAAATTCATTATGATCGCAGGACCATCCTCCTCAGGAAAAACGACTTTTTCACACAGACTGTCCATTCAGCTGGCTGCAAAAGGACTGAATCCGCATCCATTTCCACTGGATGATTATTATAAGAACCGTGACATCTGTCCAAGGGATGAGAACGGCGAACTGGATCTTGAATGTCTGGATGCGCTGGATGTGGAATTATTCAACCATGACATGAATGAACTGCTGGCAGGAAAAACAGTCAATCTTCCTATTTTTAACTTCAAGACGGGAAAAAGGGAATACAAAGATAAGCTTATGACACTGGGAAAGGATGATGTGTTAGTCATCGAGGGAATCCATGGTCTGAATGACAAGTTGTCCTATTCCCTGCCGATCGAGAGCAAGTTTAAGATTTATATCAGTGCGCTGACGCAGTTGAATATTGATGAACATAACTGTCTGCCGACGACTGACGGAAGACTGATCCGACGGATCGTCCGCGATGCACGGACACGCGGAACCTCTGCAAAAGAGACCATCGCCATGTGGGATTCCGTGCGCAGAGGAGAAGAAAAGTATATTTTCCCATTTCAGGAAGGTGCAGATGTGATGTTTAACTCCGCGCTCATCTACGAACTGGCGGTTCTTAAAATGTATGCGGAACCATTGCTTTTTGCCATTGACAAAGACTGCCAGGAATATTTAGAGGCAAAGCGTCTGCTGAAATTCCTGGACTATTTCCTTCCAATGCCGAGCGATGGGATCAACCAGAATTCCATTCTGCGTGAATTTATCGGCGGAAGTTGTTTCAATGTATAAATACAATTGAAAAAATTTTCTTGCGAAAAAATTTTCTTGCGAAAAAAATTTTCTTGCGAAAATTAAAGGAATAGTGTATATTAAGGAGCGTCGCAAAGTTTTTGCGGCGTTCTTTCAGTTTTTAAAATAAGTAGGACAAATGATCGCGGCTGCAAGTGTCGAAAGACCGCAGGTGAGGAAAGTCCGGGCTTCACAGGGCAGAATGCCGGATAACGTCCGGTGGAGGCGACTCCAAGGAAAGTGCAACAGAAATATACCGCCGATTCTGGCTATGCCAGAATCTGGTAAGGGTGGAAGGGCAGTGTAAGAGACTACCGCCTTTCTGGTAACAGGAGGGGCATATGTAAACCCCATTCGAAGCAAGACCGAACAAAAGCGTTGACGTGGCCCGCCAGCTTTAGGTAGGTCGCTTGAAATGGCTGGCAACAGTCATTCTAGAAAGATGATCATTCGTGTCTGCATTTGCAGACGGACATAACCCGGCTTATCGTCCTGCTTATTTTAGATAGAGAAGATGTCAGCTGACATCTTTTTTTTTATGCCGGATTGTTGTATGATGGTGTAAGTGTAGAAACTATCATTGCGCCTGCAAAAAGAGCAACGCAATGTGTATACAAAAAAATCGTGGCAATCATATATAGAAGAAAGTTGAGGACGATCATGCAGAGTGATACTACCGGATCTTTACAGGAATTTCATAAGATATTAGAAGAGGCAGGAAAAAAAGGAGCTTCCGATATCCATTATGTGCCGAAAGAGCAGCTGCTGCTCCGGATAGATGGAAGGCTTGTGGATATGACAGAGGAATGGAACGTGTCTTTTTCCATGGAGGAACTCATAGAGAAATTGCTGGACAAAAAACAGCAGAAAACATTCGAAGAAAATGGAGAGGTTGAATTTTCCTGCCCGGTTTTCAATAAGCGTGTCCGCGTGAATCTGTTCCGGCAGAGTGGAACGTGTGCAATGTCTGTCCGTCTGTTCGCAGAGAAGATCCCGACACCGCAGATGCTTGGACTTCCGGAGTCGGCAGTGCAGATGGCTGGGAAGAGAAGAGGACTCATTCTTGTGACAGGTGCATCCGGAAGTGGAAGGACAACAACGATGGCATCGATGATCGACCATATTGCTTCTAATTATGAGCGGTCGATCCTGACACTGGAAAAACCGGCAGAGTATCTTTTCCGGAGCGGAAAGTCCATGGTGCTGCAGCGGGAGATCGGCATTGACAGCCGGTCTTATGAAGCAGGATTAAAAGCTGCGTTAAAACAGGATATGGATGTCATTCTGATCAGTGAGATGGAAGATCTGGATACGGTTTCACTTGCGCTGACTGCGGCGGAGATGGGACATCTTGTGATTGCCGCACTTCCGACCCAAAATGCGGTGGCTTCCATCGAACGGATCGTGGAATGTTTCCCGGATCACAGGCAGCATCAGATACGTTCACAGCTTTCGGATGTACTGGCAGGCGTTATTTCCCAGCAGCTTCTTCCGAGACTGGATGGAGGCGGACGTGTGGCGGCGTTTGAAGTTCTTTTGGCAAACCAGGAGATAAAAAGCCTGATAAAGGAACAGAAGTATTTCCAGATACCGTCCGTGATGCGCGGCTGCAGAAAAGAGGGAATGGTCTCCATGGACGATGCCGTGTACGACCTTTATATGAAGAGTATGATCGACTCGGATACTGCTGTCTGCTATGCACAGGATGGTGTGGGCATGCGTCAGAAAGTACAGTTATTTTAAATTATTATAGAAATCTAAAATGTTTCTTAAAAGACAATAGGTGTGTTGACGCGATTTCCTTTGAAGCGTAACATAAAATCACTTGATAGGAGGTCGGAACAATGAGGGAGAAAATACAGCGTTTTATGATTGGAAGATATGGGGCGGATGAACTGGCAAAGGCACAAAGCATTGCTGCACTGGTATTGCTTTTTTTGTCGATGTTCAGCCGCCTTGGCATTTTTTACTGGCTGGCGATCGCACTGATGATCTATTCCACATGGAGAATGTTCTCGAAGAATATTTCCGCAAGATATGCAGAAAATCAGAAATATCTCAACTACAGATATCAGATGGCTGTGAAGTGGGACCGATTTAAAAAGCATCTGGCACAGAGAAAACTCTACAGATTTTACAAATGTCCGCAATGCAGACAGAAAGTGAGAGTGCCAAAAGGCAGAGGAAAAATCTGCATCACCTGTCCAAAATGCCGGACAGAATTTGTGAAAAAAAGTTGAAAATAAAAGGAGATTTTTCCATTGTTTGGTTATATCAATATCAATCAAAAAGAATTATCGGAAGAAAGTAAAAAAATATATCAGGCATATTACTGCGGACTCTGCCAGAAACTCAAAACAAATTGCGGCACAAAAGGGCAGATGCTGTTAAGTTATGATCTGACATTTCTGATCGTTCTGCTGACCGGACTGTATGAACTGGAGAACACCGAGACAGAGTTTACCTGTCCGCTGCACCCGACGAAGAAACGGACGGCTTACATCAATGAGGCGACAGAGTATGCCGCAGACATGAACCTGATCCTGGCATACCAGAATCTTTTAGATGACTGGAAGGACGAGAAATCCTACACGAAAAAAGCATTTGTAAAAATCCTCGATAAGGATTATACTCGTATCGTGTCAAAATATCCAAGACAGGTAAGGGCATTGGAAGAATTCATGCGTAAGACAGCGGAAGCAGAGAAGAATAAAGAGACGAATCTCGATCTTGTGGCAGGTCTTACCGGTGAGATGCTTGGAGAGATCATGTGCTGGCGGGAGGATGAGTGGCAGGAGGAGATGCGTACTCTTGGATTTTATATGGGTAAGTTTATTTATCTGATGGACGCATACGAAGACTATGAAGCAGACCAGAAGAAGAACTGCTATAATCCGCTTGTATACATGGAAAAAGAAAATGATCAGGAATTTGATACATTCTGTAAATTGCTGCTGACGAGCATGATGTCGGAATGTGCCAAGTCATTCGAGCGTCTGCCGATTTTACTGCATGCGGATATTTTGCGGAATATTCTCTACTCCGGTGTATGGAGCAGATATGAATACTTACAGCTTAGAAAAAAGAAACTGGAAGAGAAAAAGACGAAGAGAAAAAAAGAAGACAGGAAAAAGTAACAGGAGAATTATATGATGAATCCATATCAGGTGCTCGGTATTTCACCGGGTGCCTCGGATGATGAGATAAAAAAAGCATATCGGGCTTTAAGCCGTAAATATCACCCGGATGCTAATATTAACAATCCGAATAAGGCACAGGCTGAGGAGAAGTTTAAGGAAGTACAGCAGGCCTATGACCAGATCATGAAGGAAAAACAGTCGGGCGGAAGCTTTGGTGGAAGTTATGGATATAACACCTCCTCCGCAGGTGGTGGAAGCTATCGGTACAATTACAGTGGAAATCAGGGATACAGAACAGCGAATGACTCCCCACAGATGCAGGCGGCTGCAAATTATATCGCAAACCGCTGTTATGCGGAAGCACTCAATGTTTTGAACGGTATTCCATTTGCAGAGCGCAGCGCACGATGGTACTACTATAGTGCAATGGCAAATCAGGGAGCCGGCAATAATATCGTTGCAAAACAGCATGCGGGAAGGGCTGTCGAGATGGAGCCAAGTAATTTTGAATACCGTCAGTTTTTACAACATCTGGAATTTGGAGGTACATGGTACACCAGCATGGGTGATAATTATGACAGACCATATTCCAGTTCCGGAAGCTGGTGCTTAAGCCTCCTGTTTTTGAATATGCTGTGCAACTGCTGTTGTCTGCGGCCATTCTAAGAATTATTTTTTACAAAAATTATGAAATCTGCGATATAAAAAAGTCCCCTTGAATGGGGACTTTTTTGTGCCGTATTTTTATCTGCGGTTTGGATTGGTATATTTCTCTTCACAGTATTTGCAGCGGTAAACTTCTTTTGCCTCATCGGTGAGAAGGAAGATCTGGTCGAGTTCCTGCTCGATGGAAGTGATGCAGCGTGGGTTTTTGCACCGGATGACATTCTTTACCTGTTTTGGCATGTGAAGCTCCTTTTTCTCTACGATCTTGGAATCCTTGATCACATTGACCGTGATGTTGTGGTCAATGAATCCGAGAATATCTAAGTCTAATGCCTCAACCGGGCATTCCACTTTTAAAATGTCCTTTTTGCCCATCTTATTGCTCTTTGCATTCTTAATGATGGCAACGGTGCAGTCTAACTGGTCTAATTTCAGATCATGATAAATCTGAAGGCTCATTCCTGCCTGGATATGGTCTAAGACGAAACCTTCCTGAATACCACTAATATTTAACATGTGTACTCCTATCTGTGACGGACGTCACGAAAAATCTTAATATTCAAAATCCATAAAAACTGATTCAGAGTCTGCATCAGTGGATTTAAAGCTTCGCAGTATCGATTTCAAGCAATGTCAGGATCAGTGCCATCCTTACATAGACGCCGTACTGCGCCTGACGGAAGTAGGCAGCTCTTGGATCATCATCCACTTCGACAGAGATCTCATTGACACGAGGAAGCGGGTGAAGCACTAACATATCGTCTTTTGCAAGATCCATTTTAGCTTTGGTCAGAATATAGAAATTCTTTAAACGTACATAGTCTTCTTCGTTGAAGAAACGTTCCTTCTGTACACGTGTCATATATAAAATATCAAGATCCGGCATTGCATCTTCTAAGCGTTCCACCTCTTCAAATGGAATGTTGTTGGCTCTCAATACATCTTCGCGGATATAGCTTGGAATCTTTAACTCTTCCGGTGAGATGAGTACGAACCTGATCCCCGGGTAACGGATGAGGGCATTGATCAGTGAATGTACGGTCCGTCCGAATTTTAAGTCGCCACAGAGACCAATCGTCATGTTGGACAGTCTGCCCTTTAAAGACCGGATCGTCAATAAGTCCGTCAATGTCTGGGTAGGATGCTGATGACCACCGTCGCCGGCATTAATTACTGGAATTCGGGATTTTTGGGAGGCTACAAGAGGTGCACCTTCCTTTGGATGACGCATAGCACAGATATCTGCGTAACAGGAAATAATCCGGATCGTATCAGAAACACTTTCACCTTTGGATGCGGAAGAACAACTCGCATCGGAAAAACCTAAAACAGAACCACCAAGATTTAACATGGCAGCTTCAAAACTAAGTCTTGTTCGTGTACTTGGCTCATAAAAACATGTTGCAAGCTTTTTGCCATCACATGCATGGGCATACTTGCCAGGAAACTTCTCGATATCATTTGCAAGGTCTAAGAGTTTGTCTAACTCTTCGACGGAGAAGTCTAATGGACTCATTAAATGACGCATATAAACCTCCTTATAAATACCTGCTCTTTTAAAAGAAATAGTGATATTTCTCTCAGGCATTTTTACTATCATATAATAATCATTTTCCAAATTCAAGAGAAAAATTATTTACGTTATATTGGTACAAAATAATAAAATTTTCAGAAATTTTTGGTCGTCAGCTGGCTTTTTATATTGCAGTTTGAAAGCAAAAAAGCTATAATCAAATAATCATGAGGATGAAAAGCAATCCGGAGAAAAAAAGGAGTATCATATGGCTGAAGATATCAGGACAATGCATGAAGAAGACGAGGATGAAGTAAAATACTGTGAGCGGAAGAGATTATTATTTTTCGGTCTGCCATGGACGTTTACAAAGTATACGATCACACCAAGCATGCTGACGATCGATCAAGGTCTGTTAAAGACGGAAGAAAATGACTGTTACATGTACAAAGTACAGGATGTGAAGCTGACAACGACACTGTTGGAGCGCATTTTCGGGCTCGGAACGATCACCTGCTACACCGGGGATGTCACGAATGCGGAACTGAAACTGATCCACATCAGAAGGTCAAAGGAAGTCAAAAATTATCTTTTGAAAGCATCAGAGGCGGCACGTATGAAACGCCGCACATTAAATACACTAGACATTGGAGCTGAGCAGGAACTGTCGGATGCTCTGGATTCATGATCTAAAACTTACTTAGAGAGGATTTTCTCAAAGATCAGTCCGGCAGCCATCCATACCGGCGCATAGTCAAGACGGATGACACCATTTATGTTTGTGGGAGCATTGCTGTAATCCCAGGGACATAGATGGTGTTTTTTTAACAGGGAACCACTTAAGTACTCAAAACAGAAAATACCGGTGGAATAGATAAAGCCCCGGAAGAGAGCAGGGAGTTTTTTAAAGTATCTGTACAGCGGTTTGATGATACATGCCATGCCGTAAATGGGAAACATCCAGATGGAAGTCTGCCCGATCAGGCGCAGGTCATGCCGGCTGCAATTGCCAATGGAGGTAAAAAGAATTTCAAGGCACCAGCCCGTGAGTCCGCAGATAAAAAAGTTTCGCCGCATAATAAAAGTCTCCTGTTTTTTTATATAATATGTCACAGATCCATTGATTTCATACATGGAATCGGATGGGACAACTTGTAAAATCAGCCTTCTTGTCATATAATAAAAAAAGTACATTCTGCCATCAGGCAGGGGAGCGGTATGCAATTATTACGCAGTCTGTTGAAACAGATTTCATACGAAAGTGTAAGGGGAGACGATGACCGGAAGATAACGGATATCTGTTGTCATTCTGAAAAAGTAAAAGAAGGCTCCCTTTTTGTTTGCATAAATGGATATCGGAACAACGGTCATGAATATGTGCCGCAGGCGGTGGAACACGGTGCAGCGGTACTGGTTGTGGATGACCGCTATGTGATCGGAAGCAGGTCGGGGCCGGTGATCCTGACAGAACACATGAAGGTGGATGTGCACGAACTGATCCGTGACAGAAATATCTGTGTGGTCACAGTGAGAGATACCAGAAAAGCGCTTTCGGCGCTCTCGGCAGCTTTCTTTGATCATCCGGCAGAACGGATGAAGATGATCGGCATCACAGGCACGAATGGCAAGACGACAACAGCATTTCTGACTGCGGGGATTTTGCAGGAAGCCGGTTACCGGGTAGGAATGATCGGAACGATCGAATCCTATGATGGAAGAAGGAGAGAGACGGTGAAAAACACCACGCCGGAATCGTGCGAGATCCACAGGCTTCTGTTCCGCATGGTGGAAAATGAATGTGACTGCTGTGTGATGGAGGTGTCCTCGCAGGGCATTGCATTGCAGCGCACGGCAGATGTTTTTTTTGATATCGGCGTTTTTCTGAATATAGAACCGGATCATATCGGAAAAGGGGAACATGCAACTTTTTCCGAGTATCTGTACTGCAAAAGCAGACTGATGCGGCAATGTGGCATTGGCATTGTGAATCAGGATGATCCGAATGTGGATAAGATACTTGCAGGACATACCTGCGAGGTGGAGAACTTCTCCATCCGGCATCCTTCGGACGTGATGGCGGAGGACGAATGGTATGGAATGGAATCGGGCAGCTTACAAAGCCATTTCACGGTAAAAAGAGAGTGGCGGAGAGAGGAGATCGTCATGCAGCTTCCGGGGCAGTTTAATGTTTATAATGCGCTTGCCGCCATTTCCGTGGCAGGGCATTTTAAGGTGGACCGGGAGCAGATAAAAGCAGCGCTGGCAAAACAGGTTGTGCCGGGAAGATGCCAGAATATGTCTGCGGGAGCCGGATATGTGTTCCTGATCGATTATGCCCACAACGAGATGAGTCTTCGGAATCTGCTCGAAACTTTACGAAAATTCAAACCGGCAAGGCTGATCGTGATTTTTGGATGCGGAGGAAACCGCTCTGTTTTGAGAAGGTATCAGATGGGAGAGACGGCAGGCAGACTGGCAGATTTTACCATTATCACCTCGGATAATCCAAGGTGGGAGGATCCGGAGCGGATCATGGACCAGATCGAGGATGGGCTGCGTGGCGCAGTGTGTGCAGGGGAAAAGCCATCTTACATAAAGATCTCAGACCGCAGGGCAGCAGTGGAATATGCCGTTTCGATGGCAGAGAAAAGGGATATTATTGTTTTAGCCGGAAAAGGACACGAGAGTTATCAGGAGATCAAAGGAATCCGATATCCGTTAGACGACAGAAAAATAGTACAGGAGGCGCTGGATGGCGGAATACGCGAATATCATTGTTGATATATTCAATGAAAAATTAGATAAAACATTTCAATATAGGATTCCGGAAGCAATGAAGGAAAAACTGACACTTGGAATGCAGGTGTATGTCCCATTCGGCAGACGTAATATCAGGGGATATGTTGTGGAGCTGACGGATGAACCGGAGTTTGAGGTGGCAAAGATCAAAGAGATTATCGGGATCGTGACAGACAGCGTTCCGATTGAAAGCCAGTTGATCGCACTGGCAGGCTGGATGAAGAAAAACTATGGAGCGACCATGAACCATGCGTTAAAAACCGTCATTCCGATTAAGAAAAAAAGCAATGCAGTGGAACACAAAAGCGTCCGCCTGAAGCTGACGGAGATCGAAGCCAAAAGTGAACTTGCAGAATTTGAACGGAAACATCAGAAGGCGCGTGTGCGGCTGTTGTCTGCGCTGATTGAGAATCCACAGATGGATCAGAGCATGATCACGCAGAAGCTGAATGTTTCGGGTGCTGTGATCCGGGCGTTAGAGACCATGGGAATCGTGGAGGTGGTCAGTGAGCGGTCTTACCGCAACCCGGTGTCACATTTAGACAGCAAGGGGTATCATCTCACGTTAAACGAAGAACAGCAGTCCGTGGTGGATGTGATAGAGCGGAATCTGGATCGGAAAATCGCAAAAACTTATCTGATCAAGGGCGTGACCGGGAGCGGCAAGACGGAGGTGTACATGGAACTGATCGCCCATATGTTAGCGCAGGGAAAACAGGCGATCGTGCTGATCCCTGAGATCGCACTGACATTTCAGACCGTCATGCGGTTTTACAACCGTTTCGGAGACAGGGTATCCATCATGAATTCCAGATTGTCTCCGGGAGAGCGGTTTGACCAGTTTGAACGGGCAAAAAACGGGGACGTGGATATTATGATAGGTCCGAGATCGGCGTTGTTCACACCTTTTTCAAAATTAGGGCTTATTATTATCGATGAAGAGCATGAGAGCAGTTATAAAAGTGAGACACTTCCGAGATACCATGCAAGGGAGACTGCGATCGAGCGTGCCAGAATGTGTGGTGCGAGTGTCGTGCTCGGCTCGGCAACTCCGTCTGTGGAAAGCTATTACAGGGCGAAAACAGGGGAGTATGAGCTGCTAGAGTTAAAGCACCGTATAGCAGAAAAACCACTCCCGGAGGCAGAGGTCGTGGATTTGCGGGAAGAGTTAAAAGCAGGCAACCGTTCCATTTTAAGTGTGCGGCTACAGGAGCTGATGGAAGACCGCCTGAAAAAGGGGCAGCAGATGATGCTTTTTATCAACCGCAGAGGGGTTGCAGGCTTTGTCTCTTGCAGAGCCTGCGGTCATGTGTTAGAATGTCCGCATTGCGATGTGTCTTTAAGCCAGCATGTGACGAGACAGCACCCGGAGGGGAAAATGGTCTGTCATTACTGCGGATATGAGATACCGATGCCGAAAACCTGTCCGGCATGTGGCTCGCGGTATATCAGCGGATTTAAGGCGGGTACGCAGAAGATTGAGATGATCGTCAAGGAACGTTTCCCACAGGCGAGGGTGCTCCGCATGGATATGGACACTACGCGGAACAAGGAGGGGTACGAACAGATTTTATCTGCTTTTGCGAATCAGGAAGCCGATATTCTGATCGGAACCCAGATGATCGTCAAGGGACATGATTTCCCAAATGTGACGTTAGTCGGTGTGCTGGCGGCAGACCTGTCATTATATGTCAGTGATTACCATGCAGCAGAACGCACCTTCCAACTTCTGACACAGGCGGCTGGAAGAGCAGGGCGCGGAAGTGAGCCCGGAGAGGTTGTAATCCAGACGTATCAGCCGGATCATTACAGCGTGCAGGCAGCAAAAGAGCAGGATTATGAAGCATTTTATGAGCAGGAGATGGAGTACCGCAGGATGCTTTTATATCCGCCGGTCTGGAACATGCTTGTGATCTTATGTGCATCGAAGCAGGAGCAGACCGCTTATGATTCCGCAAAGCTTCTGGTGCAGGAGATCGACACCTGGCAGGAGAACATCAAAGCTGCAATGGAGCGCGTGGGAGAGGATTTTAAAAAGAAACGGGTTTTCCCGGTTGGACCTGCGGATCCGGCAGTGGCAAAAGTGAATGACATCTATAAAAAGGTGATTTATATAAAAACAAAAGATTATCAGACGCTGGTTGAGTTGAAAGACCGTCTCGAACATTACATGCGTGATAACAGAGCATTTAAAGATACGGTCGTACAGTTTGATTTTAATCCAATGAGTGGTTTTTAAAAACAAGGAGGACATTATGGCACTTAGAACAATCCGTGTACAGGGAGACCCTGTATTAGAAAAAATCTGTAAACCTGTGAAGGAGCTGACACCGCGCACAAAAGAGCTGATCGAGGACATGTTAGATACCATGTACGAGGCAAACGGTGTTGGACTTGCAGCACCGCAGGTGGGTATCTTAAAAAGAATCGTAGTGATCGATGTGGGCGAGGGCCCGGTCGTGATGGTAAATCCGGTTATTCTGGAGACATCCGGGGAGCAGACCGGCGATGAGGGATGTTTGAGCATTCCCGGAAAAGCCGGACAGGTTACAAGACCAAATTATGTGAAGGTGCATGCATTTGATGAAAATATGGAAGAATATGAGATTGAGGGCACAGAGTTAATGGCAAGAGCCATGTGCCACGAGATCGATCATCTGGACGGACATCTTTACGTGGAAAAAGTGGAAGGCCAGCTTCATGACGTTACCTATGAGGAAGAGGAATAGGCGCAGAGGGAAGAAGCAGAAAAGAAACCGGAAGCGAGGAGAGGATCATGAGAGTTATATTTATGGGAACCCCGGATTTTGCAGTGGGTACATTAGAGGAAATTATAAAAGCAGGACATGAAGTAGTGCTGGTTGTCTCACAGCCGGATAAAGCGGTTGGAAGAAGCAAGGCATTAAAGTACACACCGGTGAAGGAATGTGCGGTTGCACATGGGATTGAAGTGTATCAGCCGGCAAAGATCCGTGCAGAGGAAAGCGTAGAATATTTAAGACAGTACAATGCGGATATCATCATTGTAGAGGCTTTTGGACAGATCATTCCAAAAGCAATCCTTGATATGCCGCGTTTCGGATGTGTGAATGTACATGCGTCCCTGCTGCCAAAATACCGTGGTGCAGCCCCAATCCAGTGGGCAGTGTTAAACGGGGATCAGGTCACAGGCGTCACGACCATGCGTATGGATGAAGGTCTTGATACCGGGGATATGATCATGAAGCAGGAAGTGATCGTGGATGAGGATGAGACAGGCGGAAGCCTGTTTGACAAGCTGTCGGAAGTAGGGGCAAAGCTTTGCGTGAAAACGATGGAAGCAATTGAAAATGGTACAGCTGTTTACACACCTCAGGATGACGCGCTTGCAACCCACACCGGAAAGATCCAGAAAGAGATGGGAAGTATCGACTGGTCAAAAGATGCAGAGGTGATCGAGCGTCTGGTGCGCGGCTTAAATCCATGGCCGAGTGCATATACAAGGATCGATGACAAAAACCTAAAGATCTGGCGCGCAAAAGTCATTTCCCATGAGGTGAAAGCCGCTCCGGGATGTATTTTAAAAGTGACAAAGGACGAACTGGAAGTCCAGACGGGGAATGGAGTATTAGCTTTATTAGAGGTACAGTTAGAAGGAAAGAAACGAATGACAACGGATGCCTTCTTAAGAGGATACCAGGTGACAGAAGGCAGTTTCTTAAAACGTTGCTGATAAGAAAGGATGATTACTATGCCATATTATTATTACGGATTTGACCCAACTTATTTTCTTGTGATTATCGGAGCAGTGATCTGCATGATCGCTTCCGCAAGAGTAAAATCAACTTACAATAAATATTCCCAGTACCGCAGTGCATCGGGAATGACAGGCGCACAGGCAGCACAGAGAATCTTAAATTCCGCAGGAATTTATGATGTGACGATCCAGCATGTATCCGGAAATCTGACCGACCATTACAATCCGTCTGCAAAGACATTGAATCTTTCGGATTCTGTATACAATTCCACATCGGTTGCAGCCGTTGGAGTTGCAGCACATGAGTGTGGACATGCGATCCAGCATCAGAACAGCTATTTTCCACTGACACTGCGCACGGCAATTGTCCCGGTAGCCAATCTTGGTTCCACACTTGCATGGCCGTTGATCCTGATCGGATTATTCTTTACAAGAAATACAGGGGCAGTTCTGATCAATCTTGGAATCATCTGCTTCTCTTTTGCAGTGATATTCCAGCTTGTGACATTGCCGGTAGAGTTTAATGCATCTGCAAGGGCATTGCGCATTTTAGGCGAGCAGGGCATTTTGAGTGACAGTGAGCTCCCATACACGAAAAAAGTGTTAAAAGCAGCGGCACTGACTTATGTGGCAAGTGCGGCTGCAGCTATTTTACAGTTACTGCGTCTGGTACTGTTATTTGGAGGAAGAGACCGTGACTGATTCTGTCAATACAAGAGAACTGATCCTCGGGATCCTGATGGAAGTGACAAAAGAGGGCAGTTACAGCCATCTTGTGATCCGTTCCGTGCTCGATAAGTATCAGTATCTGGAAAAAAAAGAGAGAGCCTTTATCACGAGAGTATCTGAGGGAACCATCCAGTACATGATCGAGCTTGACTATATCATCAATCGGTTCTCCAAAGTGAAGGTAAACAAAATGAAACCGGTCATCCGCAATATTCTGCGGATGAGCGTGTATCAGTTGAAATATATGGATTCCGTGCCGGACTCCGCAGTGTGCAATGAGGCAGTGAAACTGGCAAAGAGAAAAGGGTTTGGTTCTTTGAGCGGTTTCGTGAACGGGGTGCTGCGCAATATCAGCCGCAATTTAAGCACCATCACTTACCCGGACGGGCAGAAAGATCAGATCCAATATCTGTCTGTGCGTTATTCCATGCCGGAGTGGATCGTGAGACAGTGGATCAACGATTATGGCATGGAGCAGACGGTGAGCGTGCTGCAGGCATTTTTGCAGGAGACACCGGTTACGATCCGTACCAATCTTCTGAAGATCACACCGGAAGCGCTGGAAAAGCGGTTGAAAGAGGAAGGCGTTACCGCAGAGAAAATGGTCTGCGCAGATATGCCGGAATTAAACTATGCATTTATGATCTCCGGGTTTGACCATCTGAATGCATTGGCAAGTTTCCGTGAGGGGCTTTTTTATGTGCAGGATGTGAGCTCCATGATGGTGGCGGAAACGGTTGCTCCAAAGAAGGACAGCTATATCATTGATGTGTGTGCAGCACCAGGAGGAAAGAGCGTCCATCTGGCAGAAAAACTCGGGGGAACCGGTATGGTGGAGGCGAGAGATCTCACAGAGTATAAGACTGATCTTATAAGACAGAATATCGCAAGACATCAGCTTTCTAATATGCGGGCAGTACAGATGGATGCAACGGTTTTGGATGAGGCTTCCATCGGAAAAGCGGATGTGGTGATCGCCGACCTTCCGTGTTCCGGTCTTGGTGTCATGCGCAGGAAGACGGATATAAAATATAAGATGACATTACAGGCAGAACAGGAACTCGTCTCCTTACAGAGAAATATGTTAGAAACTGTCTGTCAGTATGTAAAGGTGGGCGGAACATTGTTATATTCCACCTGTACAATGGATAAAATGGAAAATGAAGACAATGTCACATGGTTTTTAAAACAGCATCCGCAGTTTGAACTTGTGAAAATGCAGCAGATTTTTCCGCAGAAAACATATGGAGACGGATTTTTTCTGGCAAAATTACAGAAAAAAGCGTGAGAGACTTCCGGAGCTTCTGATGAATGAAGGAGAATTATGGATCAAAAGGAAAAGACAGATATCAGATCGCTGAATCTGAAAGAACTGACTGTATTCATGGAGCAGCTTGGAGAGAAAGCGTTCCGTGCAAAGCAGATTTACCAGTGGCTTCATGGGAAGCAGGCAGCGTCTTTTGAGGAGATGACCAATATCCCAAAGGCGCTGATCGAAAAGTTAAAAGAGAACAGTCATCTGGTCAGTATAAAACAGGAGGCAGTACAGATCTCCAAAATCGACGGAACGAGGAAATACCTGTTTCTGTTAGATGACGGAAATGTCATTGAGAGCGTTTTCATGCGATACAAACATGGCAATTCGGTCTGTATTTCTTCACAGGTGGGATGCCGCATGGGATGCCGATTCTGCGCATCTACATTGGACGGTCTCGTGAGAGGACTGACCCCATCTGAGATGTTAGACCAGATTTATCAGATCGGAAGAGACACCGGCGAGCGGGTTTCCAATGTGGTCGTGATGGGAACCGGGGAGCCAATGGATAATTTCGATAACCTGTTAAAGTTCATTGAACTTCTGACCGATGAAAATGGATTAAATATCAGCCAGAGAAATGTGACAGTATCCACCTGTGGAATTGTTCCGCGTATGCGGGAACTTGCAGACAAAAAACTGCAGATCACGCTGGCATTATCCCTGCATGCATCCACGCAGGAAAAGCGGCTGGAATTGATGCCGGTCGCAAATAAATATGAGATCCATGAAGTGATCGATGCCTGCAGATATTATTTTGAGCAGACAGGCAGAAGAATCACATTTGAGTACAGTTTAGTGGGCGGCGTGAATGACACGGACGAGGATGTAAGGAATCTGTGTAGGCTGATCAAAGGCATCAACTGTCATGTAAACCTCATCCCGGTAAATCCAATCAAGGAACGTGACTATGTGCAGCCGGATGTGAGAGTGACAACGGAATTTAAGAATAAACTGGAAAAGAATGGGATCAACGCAACCATTCGCAGGGAGATGGGAAGAGATATTGACGGAGCCTGTGGACAGCTTCGGAAACGTTATATGGGAAGTTGACTTGTTCTTTTACAGTACGTGTGATAAAATAAAGTGCATCGGGCAAAGTCCGTGCAGAAAACAATGACAGGCGAAGTTTATGAAACATTCCGCATGGAATGCACAGATGTAGCAGTAAGAAAGGCAGGAATTGGTAAATGAAGACGTTTTCCATGACACATATTGGAAGGCGACGTGAGATGAATCAGGATTATATGTATACGTCTGAGAACGCAGTAGGAAAGCTGCCGAACCTTTTTCTGGTTGCGGATGGCATGGGCGGTCACAAAGCAGGTGAGTATGCTTCCAGATTCACAGTAGAAAAGATTGTAGAGACGATTGAAACATCCGGACAGACAGAGCCGGTAGCAGCAATGAAGGAAGCTGTGGAGGCGGCAAACAGAGGTCTTTTGGAAGAGGCGGGCAGGGATGCCGCCAAGGCAGGAATGGGAACTACAGTGGTAGCTGCCACAGTGATCGGAGATCATCTGCATGTTGCCAATGTAGGGGACAGTCGTTTATACTTAATAAATCACGAAGCTATCAGGCAGATCACAAGGGATCATTCTCTGGTAGAAGAGATGGTCCGTTTAGGAGAGATGGATAAAGCGGATGCGAAAGATCATCCGGATAAGAACATCATCACACGGGCGGTGGGCGTTGTTCCCGAGTTGTCCGTGGATTTTTTTGAGGTTGAGTTAAAGCCGGGAGACACAGTTTTAATGTGCTCGGATGGTCTGACGAACATGATCGAGGATGAAGAGATCAAAAAGATCGTGCTCGGACAGAGAGATATTGTTGAGAAAGCAGAAAAATTAATAGATACTGCCAATGAGAATGGCGGAAAAGATAATATTACGGTTGTGTTGATAGAACCATTTTCTGATGAGGTGAAGGAATGTTAACGGAAGGTATGTTTGTTGGAGATCGTTATGAGATCGTAAACAAGATAGGAACTGGCGGAATGTCAGATGTATACAAAGCGAAAGATCATACACTTGGACGTTTTGTAGCGATTAAAGTATTGAAACCGGAATTTTCGGAGGATGTCAATTTTGTGACAAAGTTCCGCACGGAAGCCCAGTCGGCGGCCGGATTAGAACATCCGAATATTGTAAACATCTATGATGTAGGCAGCGAAAATGGCATGCATTACATCGTGATGGAGTATGTGGAAGGAATCACTTTAAAAACTTATATTGAGAAAAAAGGACAGCTCACATTCAAGGAGGCTGTCAGCATTGCGATCCAGGTGGGAAGAGGTATTGAGGCTGCCCATAACAAAGGCATTATCCACCGGGATATCAAGCCGCAGAACATCATTATCTCCACAGAGGGAAAAGTAAAAGTCACAGACTTTGGTATCGCAAGAGCCGCAACATCCAACACGATCAGTTCCGATGTGATGGGATCTGTTCATTACGCATCCCCGGAGCAGGCGAGAAACGGCTTTGTGGATGGCAAGAGTGACATTTATTCCCTTGGTATCGTAATGTATGAGATGGTGACCGGAAGAGTACCGTTTGACGGAGATACGACCGTTGCGGTGGCGATCCAGCATCTGCAGGAGGAGATCGTTCCACCAAGTGCTTACGCACCAAATCTTCCTATCAGTATGGAAAAGATCATCTTAAAATGTACGCAGAAGAATCCGGACAGACGCTATGAGTCCATGACAGCGCTGCTTGCAGATTTAAGAAAAGCGTTGATCAGCCCAAATGAAGACTTCGTTGTGATCGCACCGGTTTCCCAGGAGAAGACACGTGTGATCGGGGAAGAAGAGATCAATAAGATCAAGCAGGAAACAAGCAATATTTATCTTAGCGATGAGGATGTTGTGTCACATAATCAGAATCACAGAGACAAATTTGAAAAGCGTGACCGCTTCGAAGAGGATGACGAGGATGACGAAGAGGCATATGATGATGAACTCGAAGAGATGAATCCGAAAATGGATAAGGCGATCACGATCATGGGGATTGCTGCCGGTGTCATCATTGTCGCACTGATCATTTTTATTCTGGTAAGCTTCTTCGGAAACTTTAAATTTGGAGGATCTTCCAACAAAGCAAATACTGAGACATCCGAAACCCAGGCAGACGGAATAGAAGTGCCGGATCTGAAGGGTCTTACATTCGACGAGGCAAAAGAGCAGCTCAATGCAAAGGGGCTCGGAATCAAGAATGCAGGAACCGTTGCATCTGACCAATATGGCGAGGGACAGATCGTAAGCCAGACACCGGATGCACTGACAAAGGCAGAGGCGAACACAACAGTGGAAGTTACCTTAAGCAGCGGAAAAGGAGAGGTTTCCGTTCCTTCCGTGACAGGCATGGATGAGACAACTGCTTACAATACACTGACAAATTCAGGATTTACTCCGGTAAAAGATTATGCATACAGTGCGGATGTCGCACAGGGAAATGTCATCGAACAGAGCCCAAATGCGGGATCGCTTGCAAAGTCAGGGGACAATGTCAAGATCGTGATCAGCCGTGGTGAAGAGCAGGCAGAGGCAACAAGTGTAGCAGTACCTGGCGTGACAGGACTTACCGAGGATGCAGCAAGATCTGCCATCCAGAATGTCGGTCTTGCCGTTGGTAATGTGTCAAGCGCCTACAGTGACAGCGTGGCAAGCGGACAGATCATTTCCCAGAGTCCGGTTGCAGATACAGCGGTGGATGCTGGAACCGCAGTTGATTTTGTGGTAAGTATGGGTGCAGAACCTGCACAGGAAGTAACGCCTACCACTTATAAGATCAATCTGAACATCAAAAAACCAAATAATGAATCCGTGGCAGCAGCCAATATTTATCTGTATGATGGAGCAGACGGAACAGGTAATATCTTAGAGCAGTGGACGAACCAGTCTATCTCCTTATTCGGGGAGGAAGGTCTCAGCATTTCCAAATCCGGAATGTTAGCATCCAGCGGTTCATTAAAGATTGACTGGCTTGGAGCAGATGGACAGCAGCTTGGATCATCCCAGATCGTGTCTCCAATCTCATTCAAGGCAGAATAATAACAAAAGGTAATATATGCAGGGAAAGATTGTAAAAGGAATTTCCGGGTTCTACTACGTTCATGTAGGAGAACCCGGAATTTATGAATGTAAGGCAAAAGGTGCGTTCCGCAATCAGAAGATCAAACCGTTGGTCGGAGATGATGTGGAGATTGCGATTGTTGACGAAGAAACAAAAAAAGGAAACATTGAAAAAATCCTGCCGCGGAAAAATGAACTGATCCGCCCGGCAGTTGCGAATATCGATCTGGCGCTGATTATTTTTGCAGCGGCAAAACCGCAGCCAAACTTTAATCTGTTAGACCGTTTTCTGATCATGATGGAATATCAGGATGTTCCTGTGACAATCTGTTTTAACAAAAAAGATCTGTTAGAAGAACAGGCGATTGAGGAATTTGCGGGTGTATACAAAAAGTGTGGCTATTCCGTTCTCTATACCAGCGCGGAAAAAGAAGAAGGAATCCGTGAACTGCATGAACTGTTAGATGGCAGGACAACAGCGGTCGCGGGACCTTCCGGCGTTGGAAAATCATCACTGGTCAACCGTCTCCAGCCAAATGTGCAGATGGAGACCGGAAGTATCAGCAGAAAGATTGAGCGTGGAAAGCATACGACGCGCCATTCGGAGATCATACCGATCGCGGCAGACACATACATTATGGATACACCGGGATTCAGTACACTATATATTCCGGGATTTGAGAAAGAAGATCTGCAGAATTTCTATCCGGAATTCAAAGAGTATGAGCCATATTGCAGATTCAAGGGATGCAGCCATATCAGCGAGCCGGACTGCGGGGTGAAGGAAGCTCTGGCAGAGGGAAAGATCAGTCCGCTGCGGTATGAGAACTATAAGCTGCTTTATGAAGAATTGAAAGATGTAAAAAAATATTAGAAAAGATATTAAAAAAAGATATTAAAACATCATTTTGCAGGAGAATTATGTTTTCAAAATTACTTTGGAGGAAAAAGTTATGAATTGTTTATCACCATCCATTTTATCAGCAGATTTTGCAAATCTGGGAGAACAGGTGAGAATGTTGGATGAGGCAGGCGCACAGTATGTACATATTGATGTGATGGATGGAATGTTTGTGCCAAGCATTTCATTTGGTATGCCGGTCATCAAGAGTATCAGAGAGTGCAGCGACCGTATTTTTGATGTGCATCTGATGATCGAGGAACCGGGAAGATATATTGATGATCTCGCAGAAGTGGGAGCGGATCTCATCACAGTACACGCCGAGGCGTGTAAACACTTGGATCGCACGATCGAGGCAATCAAAGAAAAGGGACTGCTTGCAGGTGTGGCATTAAATCCGGCAACTCCGTTGTCTGCGATTGAATGGATACTTCCAAAGGTTGACATGGTGCTGATCATGTCTGTTAACCCGGGATTTGGAGGACAGAAGCTGATCCCTTACACAGTTGAAAAAGTCAGGGCGTTAAAGAAAATGATCGACGAGAGGGGACTTAAGACTGACATCGAGGTAGACGGCGGCGTGAATCTTGAAAATGTGACAGAAGTCATGGATGCCGGTGCCAACATTATCGTGGCTGGCAGTGCAGTGTTCAAGGGCGACATTTCTGAGAATGTGGAACGTTTTTTAGATGTATTAAAGGAGTAGTATGAGACATTGCATCATTGTGGTAGGCGGACATATCAATGACATTTTTGCAAAAGAGTTCATAGAAAAGGAAAGACCGGAGCTTTGCATTGCGGCAGATTCCGGGATGAACTTTTTCTATCGGAATAAGTTGACCCCGGACTGGATCATCGGAGATTTCGATTCAGCATCCAGTGAGGCGTTAGATTATTTCGGCGGACAGCCTGATATTTCCTGGATCAGGTTAAACCCGGTCAAAGACGATACAGACACGGAATCGGCGATCCGGAAAGCAATTGCGCTTGGAGCAGAGAAAATTACGCTGCTGGGAGCAACCGGAACAAGAATTGACCATCTGCTTGGAAATATTGAACTTCTGGGGATCGGACTGCAGAATCATATTCCGGTCGAAATTCTGGATGAGAGAAACAGAATCCGTATGATCGGGACAGGAATCACGCTTGAGAAGGAAAAACAGTTTGGAAAGTTTGTTTCCCTGATCCCTTATACCAATGTCGTAAAAGGTCTTACACTGACCGGTTTCAAGTATCCTCTGGATCACTATGATTTAAAGGGGTTCTGTTCGCTTGGTGTGAGCAATGAGATCATTGCGGAGCGTGCAGAGATAACATTTGAAGAGGGAATTTTGATTGTGATCGAGGCGAGGGACTGATGGCTGATAACAAAATGCCATTTGTTACTTCAAAAGCCTTGAAAAGGACTCCTGCGACGAAAGAAAACAAAGACAGAATTAAATATATGGATTCACACGAGTTCTCATTTAAATTTGACAAAGTTACAGGAAAATTTGTGAATGGTGTGAGTAAAAAAAATGAGTTTTGATAAATTCAAAAAAGAATATATTCCATTAGTAAAGAATTTTGATTGTGGAAATGTTGTTATTAATAATTTTTTGAATAGTGAAAATGCCCTGGATTTTAATCAGGGCATTACTTATGTTTTGTTATCAGATGATAAAGATTTTATTATAGGTTATTTTAATATAAGTGTTGGTCGCATTGACCAGATTGAGAAAGTTATGGATCATACATATTACATACCAATGGGAGGAGCAATAAATATCAATTATCTGGCAGTTGACAAAAGGTTACAACACACATTGCTAGTGCCAGAGGCTAAAATATATTATGGAGATTACATGAGTACATTTGTTCAGGATTCGGATAAGAATTGCAAAAAATTATATAAATGGGTTGATGATATTCTTGAAGGATAGGGCATGTCAGATGGAAATACTTGGTGTGCCCTGCTTTTTTACATTTTTTCAGAATGGGGATGATTATATTGTAGGTACTTAAAATTTCAGAATGTTTATGTACCCCCTCTCCTAATAACTATTACACATTTGACATAGGTCCAGTATATATGGATTTATTATATTAGTCTTATGTAGAGCGGAGGAAAGAATATGAGCAATGACCCAAAAGATACGGTGGCAGACTTGTCAAAGCTGGTGCGTAGTCAATCGCAAGCACCAGCAAAAACATCTATACCTACTATTCCAAGAAGTTCCATATCTGCAATGCTTACAAGTTGCAATGAGGGCACTGAATTAATAGGAAATGAGTATTTCACATATAATGGTGAAAATAAAGACTCAAAGAATGATTAAAGATAGAGTGGAAGCATAGAGTCATCATGTTTCCACTTTATTTTGTTATTCTTTTTCCGAATTGTGCCATTCATTCAAAACAGCTTCTACCTGTGCGATTAGCTGTTCCTTATTTGGAATATAAGAAACATAGCGAGAAGCAAAGATATTGTTGGATAGACCACCGAGAGCATATTCAGCAGCTATACTGTCTTTATCCGTACAAAGGATAATACCGATTGGTGGATTATCATGTTCGTCATTCACTTCTGCGGCGTAGTAGTTCAGATACATATTAAGCTGTCCGGCAGCTTCCGGCGTGAGTTTGGTTGTTTTTAACTCAATCAGCACATACGCCCGGAGAATTTTGTTGTAGAAAACCATATCCACATAGTAGTGGGTATTGTTCAATGTAATGCGCTGTTGCGTTCCTACGAACATAAAACCGCGCCCTAATTCCAACAGGAATTTTTCTATTTGTGCGACCAGTGCTTTTTCAAGGTCACTTTCAAGCATAGGCTTGTTTTCTGGCACACCCAGAAATTCAAATACATACGGGTCTTTGATAATATCTAAGGGGGTAGACATTTCAATTCCCTTTTCTGCGAGAGCAAGAACGGTTTCCTTATTCGTTTTTCCCTCTGACAGTAACAAGCGTTCGTAGAGAGAAGTGGAAATCTGCCGTTTTAATTCGCGTATCGACCACCCGGAGTTAATAGTTTCCTTTTCATAAAAACTGCGTTTGTCCGGGTCTGAAATTGTCAACAGCTCACAGTAATGCGACCATGACAATTTAACAGACACTGTCTGTTGAATTTGATAGCTCTGATAGAAGCGCCGCATAAATTGGAGATTAGAAACAGAAAAACCTTTTCCAAATTCTTTTGTCAGCTCCTTAGAAAGCTCCTTTAGAGTCTGCTTTCCATAATCTGCCCGGTCTTTATTTTCCTGTTCATGCTCAACAATAATCTTTCCTACATTCCAGTAGGTAGACAACAATTCAGTATTTACTTGTACCGCCATGCGCTGACGCGCATTTAATAACAATTCTCTGATTTCATTCATCATAGAATTAGTATGTGTCAAATCGCTCAATTTTAACGCCCCTTTCAAGGTAGAGTACAATCAGTATAACATAAAAATTTTTCCGTTTCCATATTGATAAAGTTATTCCCGTGTTGCTTCCTTATTATATTCCGGTTCTTTATCCTGCCGCAAAATGCTGTCAATGTTGCGCTTGATAACAGCATATTCCTTGACTTGCTTTTTCAACTTCCCATAGTCCACACACAGAGTTTCTTTCTGTGCTTGGAGCTGCCCATATTCTGCTTGCAGCGAAGTAATGTTCGGGAGCTTCTTTATGCCTGCCGTTTGTAGTGCCTTTGCCGCCTGTTTCAGATTATGGATTTTCGCCCATTGCTCATAGCCTTTGCTTTCCTGTGCCTTGATACAATTTTGAATATAAATCAATAGATTGATACCGCTACGCTGCGGCTTCGGAGCTTTGACAGTGTGGGTGCGCGTTCTGCTGATACGTTCCCGTAACGCTTCCTCTGTGTAATCTACGCCGAGGGTTTTCAGACGGGTAAACCGCTCCTGTCCCGGAGCGCGACAGGAAACATATTTCCCCTGTTTTATTTCATAGCCTGTCACTTATATTGCGTATGCCGTAATAGCTGCGCTTGTTGGAATTGTACTTGTGGTAATCTACAAAATTCACCGCGCAAAAAATGACGTGGTTATGGATATGTCCCTTGTCAATGTGGGTAGTTAGGACGTATTCGTGCTGTCCCTTTGTTGCTGCGTCGGCAAGCTGCTTTCCGATTGCATGGGCTTTCTCACAGTCCACCTCTCCCGGTTCAAACGATTGTATCAGATGAAAGGCTAAGTTATTCCCTTTTTGCCGAGCCTGCGACAAGGTATATTCAAACTCAATATCTGCCGTTTCATAGCTGCACCCAAAGGAGGACACAAGCGTTTTCCCGTCTGTCTTATCCGGGTTTTGGATATAGTCAAGGGCTTTGCTCAACGTGCTTTTAATAGGCTTAATCTTTGTAACCGCCATATCTCCGCAAGCACCCCCTTTATTTCCTCTATGTCCTCTTGGTAGACGCTGCCCGTACTGTTTACGCGCTTTGCAATCTGGTTGACGTTGACACCGATTTTCTGTATCTCCGCTGTCATGGCTTTTATGTCGGTGTGGTCTACTTGGATAATGTATCCGTCAATGGCAATCTTCCTAAGATATGCCGCCATGTTCCGGGTGGGGACGAGCTTCATTTTTTCAAGAATTAAATCCCGTTCTGCTTCTGTTACTCTGAATTTGATTTGTACCGTTCTTTTGCGTCCGTCCATGCTTTCGCTCCTTTCCATTCCGAGGGTTTGGGACACTTCCCAACAAGCCATTTTCAACCGACGTGCCGCAGCGCAGGAGGGCGAAAATACGGAAGTGGGTACCCGCTTCCTATGCTTGCTACGAAAGTTTTTTCTTAATCCTTACTACAACGGAAAGCCCCGTTTTGCCAAACTTACACAAAAGAAAAACGCTGCAATCTCAAAAAGATTACAACGCTTCCTAAAGCCTATTTAGTTTTCGTTTTCGACTTCTGCAATTTCTTTCGCCGTCGCGGTAACAATCCGTATTCCTGTATCGCTCATATCATCAAGAAGCGCGTCAAGCTGCCGCCGCTTTGTGTCTTTCTCCGGCTGCGTATCTAAAAGAAACTGGTCTACGGATATATGATAGCGCAGCATAAGCTCAAAGAAAATCTGTAAACTTGGGTGCTGCCCGTTGTTCTCAATGTTTGCAAGGTAACGCGGGGAAATATACATTTCGTCGCTTACTTTCTTGCGGCTCTCTTTGCGCTCTTTCCGCGCGTTCTTTATTGCTTGCCCAAAAGCCTTGAAGTCGTACTTTTCTACTGGTCTTTTTGCCATATTCATTCACCCAGTTACATTTTACTGTTCCCCTTTCTTCTTGGATATGTCTATATACTTCCTATAACGAACCTAAATAATGCCTATTTCCGTACTTGCTATTATTCGCCATACCGTATATAATTATACTGATAAACTTTGAAGAAAGGACGGGTGGCTTATGGAATATATGTCTTGTGCAGAAGCAGCGGGCAAATGGGGCATTTCAGAAAGACGGGTGCAGAAACTTTGTGAGGGGGAGCGCATACCGGGCGTTTCAAAATTTGGTAGTATGTGGCTGATACCAAAAGACGTGGAAAAGCCAACTGATAGACGCAGAAAGGAGTTTCAACATGAATAATGTTTTAATTATCGAAGATGATAAAGAAATTTGCGTTATGATAAAAGACCATCTGGAAAAGTACAATTATCAAGTCTTCTTCACACTTACTGGTGCAAATGCGATTGAACGTATAAAAGAATTATCCCCAGATTTAATTATTTTAGATTTAATGCTTCCTTTTATCAGTGGAGATGAATTAATTAGAAATATCAGAAAATTTTCAGACGTACCTGTAATTGTTGTTTCTGCAAAAAGTTTAACATTCAACAAAGTCGAACTGCTACGCTTGGGTGCTGATGACTATTTAACAAAGCCGTTTGATTTGGACGAATTACTAGCGCGAATTGAACGCAATTTGCTAAGAAGTCAAAAAGATACTCCCCATCTTTGTTTGACCTTTGGAGAACTTTCCATTAATACATCTTCAAAAATAGTTACTGTTGCAGACGAAATTATTGTGCTTACAGCAAAAGAGTATCAACTTGTAGAACTACTGGCGAAATATCCTGATAAAGTTTTTTCTAAGCAAAATCTTTATGAAAGTATTTGGCAAGAACCATTTGCAAGGGATAATGATGTCATTAACACACATATAAGTAACTTACGAAAAAAATTAAAGGGCGAAGGCTGCCGAATTAAGACCATATGGGGCTTGGGTTACCGATTTGCAAAGTGAGCTTTAGATAATCTTTAGCTTTACCTTTAGATTATTCAAGGAATTGTCTGCGATACTAAATAACAAGAAAGGAGCTGTGAAAAAATGAACGTAACAGTTTTTGAAGCTATCAACATCACAAAAAAGTATCGCAATACACTAGCCCTAAATCAAGTATCTATGTCTGTAATGCAAGGAGATATTTATGGGTTTATCGGAGAAAACGGTGCCGGTAAAACAACAATGATTCGTTTACTAACCGGACTGGCAGAACCTACTACTGGCAAAATTGCTTTATTCGGTGAAAGCAATAAGAAACTTGCAAAGCAGCGTGAGCGCATTGGCTGTATTATTGAGAGCCCTTCTCTTTATCTTGATATGACAGCCTATGAAAATTTGGAGGTACAACGTTTGCAACGCGGTATTCCAGGAAAAGGTTGCATTGATAATGCTTTAGCATTAGTTGGTTTGAAAGATACCGGAAAGAAAAAAGCAAAAGATTTCTCTTTGGGTATGCGGCAGAGACTAGCTCTCGCAATCGCTTTGCTTGGGAATCCTGAATTTCTCGTACTAGATGAACCAATTAACGGACTAGACCCTACTGGAATTATCGAATTAAGAAACTTACTCAAAAGACTAAATAAAGAACGTGGAATCACTATTTTGATTTCAAGTCACATTCTCACGGAACTTCATCAATTAGCAAATAGATATGGTATCTTACATGAGGGGAAACTTTTACAGGAAATTACCGCTACAGAGTTAGACAAACGCTGCAAAAAGCATTTGTTGTTGCAAGTGAATGATGTAGCTGCTGCTAGTGTTTTATTGGAAAGCAAACTGAATACTTCAAATTTTTCTGTTATGCCAGACAAAAGTATTCATCTATATGATTATGTTGAAAATGCCGGAAAAGTATCAGCGTTGCTAAGTGCAAATAACATTACGATTTATCAGTTAGCACAATCTGGAGATAGTCTTGAAACTTATTACACTAATTTGATAGGAGGGTGCCAAAATGATTAACCATTTTAAAGCTGAATTTTATAAATTGCGTCACTCAAAGATATTGATAACTATATTAGGCGTATGTGCGGCGGTTATAATGGTCTCTTTTGCACTTGGTGACATGACTTTTTTTGGAGCCGGAGATGGAACAGAAAGTGTAATCGGATTTCAAGCTAAGTGTTATCTATCTAGTGAAATACCAACGTTTCAAACTGTTGCCCGCTCATCTCTTGCATATACAGCCTTTTTCTGGATTATTGGCATTTTATTTGCAACCATATTTTTTACAAAAGAATATAATACGGGTACAATCAAATTATCTGTTGCATACGGCACTAAACGAACTATTCTCTACTACACCAAAGCGATTACAATATTGGTGGTGTCTCTGATAACGTATCTGATTTTTGTAGCTACATTTTTCGTTATTGAAATCATACAATCCGGTTACATTCCAACTGCGAGTGAAGTAATAAACCTTTTGGGATGGGCTCTTGCTTGCGGAACGGTTTTATTAGCATTAGAAAGCATTTCTATTTTTTTATGTGTCGTTATTCAAAATACAGGGATTGTAACAGGGATTTGCTGCTTATATGTATTCAGTGGAGCGTCTGTTTACTTAATGCTATGGAGTGATATGGAGACGGTTTCAATACCCTTAAAATTTTTTGTATATGGAAATCCTATGTACTATTGGATGAATTTCAGCTCTTGTCGCACAATGGGTATTATTGAGCATTTACCATTCTATTTCATAGGGTGCATTTCTCTTTTGATTGTTGGCGGTCTTATTATGATTAGAAAAGAAATCAAGTAAAAGGGAGGTAGAATATGGGTTGGGCGATTATGTTTCTTGTTCTGATAGCATTGGTCATTATCCTTTCAATTTCTTTAATTAACTGGAAAATACAGATATATAAAGTAATCGTCCAACTAAATGCTATTCTGAATAGAAAAACGAAAAAGTTAGTTACAGTGTCTTTATCTGATAGGCGGTTAGAGCATTTGGTTGAAATCATAAATCAGATTGTATCAAAAGATAATATTTATCTGGGCGAAATTCAAAAAAAGGAGAATGAATTAAAAGAGAATATTTCTTGCCTTTCTCATGATTTACGGACACCACTAACTTCCATTCGCGGATATTTGCAACTTCTATCAAGTGCGCCTGATGAAAAAAGAGCGGAATATATTTCAGCATTATCCGGAAAAGCATTGAGATTAGAACGTCTCATAGATGACTTTTATCAAATCTCTCTTTTAGAAGCAGGACAATATCCATTTTACTATGAAAAGGTTGAGCTATGCTCATTGCTTACTGAAATCCTGCTAGACAATTATTCGATTTTCAGCGTTAATGGAATTGAACCCCAAATAGAAATACCTAATATGGACATCTATCTTAATGCTGACAGAAAGGCGTGTATTCGCATTATACAAAATCTTATATTCAATGCGGTAACATCCACTACAAATAATGTTGTAATTCAACTAATTAATATCGCAGATTCTGTACAACTCTGTATTAAAAATCCTGTTGCATCTATTCCTACAGAAGAATATTCAAAACTGTTGGAACGCTTTTATGTAGCAGATGTTTCAAGAAGTAATGGTACGTCTGGACAAGGACTTTACATTGTGAAAAAGCTATTACTTATGATGAATTGTACAAATCCAATAATTGAAATACATGACCATAATTTTATGATTACGATTGATTTTTCGCCCTTACTCATAAAGAAATAATCTGCCGGACGACGGCAAAAGAAAAAAAGCCGTCGCAAAGCAGAGGTATTTTCACGCGCCATTTCTAAATTACGGCGGCTTTGATTTTCAGAGCCGCCGCTTCTTTTTGCCTATCGGCAAGTCTACGACGACCCTAACACCGTGTAAATCCACGGCGGCATATAGGAGGATTGCCGCCGTGTC
>ENA-OVGH01000156-OVGH01000156.1-human-gut-metagenome-genome-assembly--contig:-NODE-156-length-69394-cov-7.743233_pt1 | contig 69394 bp, 56 predicted proteins | sample MGYA00237770_ERZ505419 | MGnify/ENA primary metagenome ERZ505419 (study PRJEB26158, sample SAMN06016353) | human gut metagenome | biome: human gut; feature: ankylosing spondylitis patient; material...
CATAAAGAAAAACGAGACGACCGAAGTCGTCTCGCAAAAGTCTAACTTTGAGGGGGCACCTCAACCATATCATAATTCCTTTTTTATATATTATATGGACTTATTTATTAATTGCTAAGACTTACAGGCATAATTAAGACATATAACCTAATATATATAGAATAAAATATTCCGCCGAGAGTTCACATGAAAGAACTTCCCATAACAGAATTTGATATGCAGACACTGCCACAATTCATACAGCTTGCCAAAGCAATTCTTCCTTTTATGGAATTTAATACCCAGCAGACACTTAGTCCTCTGCTCCGCGCATATGAATTTTCATGTACAATGAACTATTACAGCCGCCCTGAAAGCCTTCGTATTGCGGCATGTTCTGCAAAGCCCCACCTTTCATTAAACAGTCCAATACAGGATATACTTTCAGATGAAAATATCATGAATGTTATTCTTACTTACTGTCCAGACAATCTCCGGAATATTCTGAGTAATTTTAAAAACTATAATAAAATGTCCGATTTGTTCAACATTTTAAATCGTGATCAGAATGGCAGTAATAGTTTTCTTAATCCTGCCCAGCAAAAAATGTATGAAGCTTATACAGAACAGTTAAACAATCTTAATCTTTAATATTTGGAGGACTTTATGTCAGAATTAGATTTTAGAAAGCAGCTTCTTCTCAACGAATTCAAGACTTTATCCCAGGGAAAGAAAAATGATGAAATCATTCCTCTTCTTTTCGCTATTAATGATAAAGCTAAAAAATCCGGTATAACCTTCACAAAAGAAGATTGTCAGTTAGTCATCAACAGTATGTCTGGGCAATTAAGCGAAAAAGAGCTCAGGCTATTGCCTGAGCTTCTCTCTCTTCTTAATATGAATTAATGTTTTATTATTCTTAATTACTTTGCAACAATATTAACAATTCTTCCCGGTACATATATTTCTTTAATAATGTTACCAGAAAGCCTGCTTCCAAGTGCTTCCTTAGCGGCAGCAATTACACTGTCCTTGTCAGCATCCTTGGCGATATTGATAGTAGACTTAGTCTTTCCATTAATCTGGACTGCTATCTCAACCGTTGACTCAACTGTCTTAGCTTCATCGTATTCAGGCCATGTCTGCTGATATACTCTTCCGTTCTCGCCGATTGCTTCCCACATCTCTTCTGTAATGTGTGGAGCAACCGGATTAAGTAAGATAAGGTATGTCTTGAGTTCTCCCTTAGTAATCTTACCTGCCTTGCTGAAATCATTGAGCATAGTCATGAGCTGTGCAATAGCTGTATTGTATTTCAGATTCTCATAATCAAATGAAACCTTCTTAATTGTCTGATGCATCTTTGTCTCAAATTCCTTAGAGAAACCTTCCTCATCAGTCATTATATCCTGAAGCTTCCATACTCTGTCTAAGAATCTGCGGCAGCCCTTAACGCCATCCTCTGACCATGAAGCTGCTGCGTCAAATGCACCGATAAACATCTCATATGTTCTTAATGTATCTGCACCATAATCTCTTACGATATCATCAGGATTAACAACATTGCCTCTTGACTTACTCATCTTCTCGCCGTTCTCACCAAGAATCATACCGTGGGATGTTCTCTTCTGATATGGCTCTGGGCAAGGTACAACCTTCTGGTCGTAAAGGAATCTGTGCCAGAATCTTGAATAGAGTAAGTGTAATGTTGTATGCTCCATTCCTCCGTTATACCAGTCTACCGGAAGCCAGTACTTAAGTGCTTCCTGACTTGCGAGTGTCTCTGTGTTATGTGGATCTGTATATCTTAAGAAATACCATGATGATCCAGCCCACTGAGGCATTGTATCAGTCTCTCTCTTAGCAGGTCCGCCACAGCATGGGCATGTTGTATTAACCCAGTCTGTCATGGCTGCAAGAGGTGATTCTCCATTATCTGTAGGCATATAACTTTCTACCTCTGGAAGAAGTAAAGGAAGTTCGCTCTCATCAACTGGAACATAGCCACATTTGTCACAATGAACAATTGGAATAGGCTCGCCCCAGTATCTCTGACGAGAGAACACCCAGTCACGGAGCTTATAATTAACCTTTGCATTACCAATTCCCTTTTCTGTAAGGAATTCAATCATCTTTTCCTTAGCTTCTTTAACTTCAAGTCCGTTAATGAAATCCGAATTAATAAGAACACCTGTTGCTACATCTGTAAATGCTGCCTCATTAACATCAACTTCTTCACCGTTCTTTGCTACAACCTGAATGATAGGAAGGTTAAATTTCTTGGCAAACTCCCAGTCTCTTTCATCGTGAGCAGGAACAGCCATGATAGCACCTGTACCATAGCTCATAAGTACATAATCTGATACCCAGATTGGAACTTCCTTGCCATTAACCGGATTAACTGCCTTAAGTCCGTCAATCTCTACACCTGTCTTATCCTTTGCAAGCTCTGCTCTCTCGAAATCTGACTTTCTTGAAGCCTGCTCTCTATAGCTTTCTATTTCATCCCAGTTCTTAATCTCGTCCTTATACTTATCAAGATATGGATGCTCTGGTGATACAACCATATAAGTAACACCGAAAAGTGTATCGCATCTTGTTGTATATATTCTTAACTTATCTTCCTTACCAGCAATTGCAAAATCAACCTCAGCACCTGTAGAACGTCCAATCCAGTTCTTCTGCTGTGTCTTAACTCTCTCGATATAATCGACATGGTCAAGTCCTTCTATAAGCTTATCTGCATAATCAGTAATCTTAAGCATCCACTCACTCTTGACCTTACGGACAACAGGTGAACCACATCTTTCACATACACCATTAACTACTTCTTCATTAGCAAGACCTACCTTACATGAAGTACACCAGTTGATAGGCATCTCCTGCTTATATGCAAGTCCAGCCTTAAAAAGCTTAAGGAAAATCCACTGAGTCCACTTATAATAATCAGGATCTGTAGTATTAATCTCTCTGTCCCAGTCAAATGAATAACCAATTGACTGAAGCTGTTCCTTAAAATGATCTATATTATTCTTAGTAACTATCTTAGGATGAATCTTGTTCTTAATAGCATAGTTCTCAGTTGGAAGACCAAATGCATCCCAACCCATTGGATATAAAACATTATATCCCTGCATTCTTCTCTTTCTTGCTACAATATCAAGCGCTGTATATGGTCTTGGATGACCTACATGAAGTCCCTGTCCTGATGGATATGGAAACTCTACAAGTGCATAATACTTTGGTTTTGAATAATCATTAGTTGCAGCAAAGGCTTTTTCATCCTGCCATACCTGCTGCCACTTCTTTTCAACTGTTTTGTGGTTATATACTGCCGACATAACACATTCCTCCTTAAAAACGCATAAAAACATTCTACACACATCACTTTAATTTGTCAATTAAATAGCCGCCTTTACATTATCGCTTTAAAGTGTTAAAATACCACTATTCGCATGAATATTAATATTTCTTACATGGAGGTTATAACATATGAAGACAAAGGTTGGATTCATAGGTTTCGGACTCATTGCAGGATCCTTAGCCCATGCCCTTAAAGAAAGCGGCAGGGATTATCATATAACTGCCACAAGCAGACATTTAGAACCAGTAATCGCTGCGGTTGCTGATGGTATTGTTGATGTCGCTGCTCCTGCGGTAGACGAAACATTTGCACAATGTGACATAATCCTGTTATGCACACCTGTAATTACTATCACAGAATATCTTACAAAACTAAAAGCCATTGCCAGTCCGGACTGCATAATTACCGACGTTGGAAGTGTCAAGACTATCATACATGAAGCAGCAGATTCATTAGGACTTAATGACCGCTTTATTGGTGGACATCCTATGGCTGGCTCCGAAAAAACAGGTTATGAGAATTCAGGTTCATCAATTATAAAAGGTGCAAGGTACATAATCACACCGACCAAAGAAACCAAGCCTGAAAAAATCGAATTCATGAAACAGTTTGCATCAGATGTTGGCATGCGTCCTATCGTCATGGATTACCATGTGCATGACAAATCTGTTGCTGCCATAAGCCATGTTCCACATCTTTTATCAACTGCACTCGTTCATGTAGTATCAGATAATGATGACGAAGAAAAGCATATGCAGTTACTTGCCGCAGGCTGCTTTCGTGACATGTCAAGAGTTGCAGCTTCTTCTCCTGAAATGTGGGAACAGATATGTTTGACTAACAGCTCTGCAATCAGCAACATTCTTGAACAGTATATTGATATGCTTGAAACAATCAAAGATAACATTGACAAAAAGACACCAGGCTATGTCGCCAGTCTTTTTGATATGTCAAGAGAATACAGGAACTCCTTAGAAAGCAATCACCCAGAGCATTGATGCCCTGGGTGATTGTGTTTATCCAGTATTAAATTGCATCTCTTTTGGACTTCCTCTGTGCCTATCACTACTTTAAAGTCCAATTTATACCAGGCTAAAATATATCATATACACCGTTGGAGCTGCCTGTCTGTGGCACAAAATTGAATTATGGCGAGCTGTGCAGGAGTTAATGTCGCTATATACATAAGTTCAGTGCCTAAAAGCTCGTTCAAACATAGTGCGTTTGCTTTTGGGCACTGTAAAAGACTTTGTAGATAGCGACATTTACTCCTGCTAAGCGCAGTCATACTGAAATTTTGTGCCACAGACAGGCAGCTCCAATGGTGTATTTCATATAATAACTGTCCTCATCACACCTTAAAACAGCCACCGCCTACGAATTCCCGTAATATAGAATCAATTGGTACGTTCTCGTAGCCGCATGGAAGGAAATAGTTCATGAACTTAAGCAGTCTGTTTGCTTCTTGATATTCAGGGTCAGATTCTGTTACCTGAAAAAGTATAGGCTCAACGAATGGTTTTAATACGCATGGTTCATATGGCATTGCTGAGTTAAACATAACATCCGCCTGCTCCTGGAATGGGAAGATGTTCTTCTCTTCACCTCTTCTTACAGACTCCCACATCGAAAGAGTCTTCTTTGCAGATGCTCCTCTTGTCCTGTAATCTCTTACAAGCCTTCTTAAAAGTCTTCCATCTGTAGTTGATACCCTGTTATGTTCGTCAACATTAAGCTGTGTAAGTGCACTAATATATATCTTGAATTTACTGTCTATTGGAAGTGAATATGATAATTCATCATTAAGACAATGAATTCCTTCTATTACAAGAACATCCTCTTCCCCTAACTGTAAGAAATTACCATTATATTCTTTCCTTCCGAACTTAAAGTTAAATTCCGGCAGCTCCACTTTTTCTCCGTTAAGAAGTCTGGTCATATGCTGATTAAAAAGTTCAATGTCTACTGCATGAAGGTCTTCATAATTGTAATCACCATTCTCATCAATAGGTGTCTGCTCTCTTTCAACAAAGTAATTATCGACAGCAATTGGGTGTGGCTTATATCCATTAGCCATAAGCTGAATTGATAATCTATGTGAAAATGTTGTCTTTCCTGAAGAAGATGGACCGGCTATCATGATGAATTTAGTATGCGGTCTTTTCTTTATCTCATCAACTATCTCAACAATTTTCTGTTCCTGAAGTGCCTCCTGCGTAAGCATAAAAGAAGTCATATCCCCATTAGTTATATGGTCATTAAGTTCTCCAACCGTAGACATGCCAAGCATCTTTGCCCAGCTTGTGCTTTCCTTTAACACATTAAACAGCTTTGTTTGTGGATTAAATTCAGGAACTTCAAGAGGTGCGTTCTTAACCGGTAGCTGTAACACTATTCCCTCGTCATACAGGAATATGTCAAATACCCCAAGCATGCCTGTAGAAGATGCCATATATCCGTAGAAATAATCTTTGTAGCCATTCAGGTCATACACATTAACAAATGAACTTCTTCTGTATTTGAACAGTGATGTCTTATCTGTCATTCCTTTTTCTTTAAAAAGATTCATAGCATCAGATATCTTCATCAGCTCTTTCTTGATTGGAAGATCCTTCTCAACCATACTGTGCATAACTGACTTAACTTCATCTATAAACTCTTTGTCAGGTCTGAAGTCTCCATCAAATGTGCAGTACAGTCCCTTGCTTAAAGAATATTCAACAACAACTCTGTCAATATTCCTGTCTATCTTATCTATGGCTGCAAGCATAAGAAGAACCACGCTTCTTCTATATGTCTCGTTACCTATTGATGTCGAAGTTGTAACAAATGTAACATCACTATCAGGGATATATTCTTCTCCAAGTTCTTTAAGCTTACCATTAACATTAGCGAGTATAATCTCATCCTTATATTCGTTCTGCTTCTCTGCTGCAAGCTGTGCCAGTGTCATTCCCATAGCATCCTCCTCTTACGCATCAGTCATAATATGACAATGCATCCATAATTATATTATTCTTCTGCAAAAGCTGCTGTAATCTTAACTTAACCGTAGGATTACTTTCATCTTTCTTAAGACTGTTACTTATCCCATCATTAGTTTCTTTCTCTTTTATAAGATATTCATAAAGAGTCTTATCTTTGCTCTCTAAAAGCTTCCATCCGTACTGATATTGCGTCTCACTGTATTCAGAATAAACATTTTCGTCTGACTTTCTACATTTGATAATAAAATAATACTTACCGTCTTCCTTAAGCATCTTCTCATCATCAACAACCAATCTCTGTGAAACAAGAAAATGTCTGAAATCTCCTACTTCTGACTGCGGTGATACTATAAGTGTTGTATTCCGGGTAATAACATTCATTCCCTTAGTTACAATATCAGCTATAAGCCTGCCACCCATACCACATATGGTTATAATATCAGCTTCATTCGCTGAAAGCTTTTCCAATCCGTCTGAAAGTCTTGTCTGTATTCTGTCCTCTAAACAATTATCACATATATGCTTCTTTGCCTTATCGAGTGGACCTTTTCTTAAATCCATCGCAATAGCAGACCGAGCTATTCCTTCCTGCACAAGATATATAGGAAGATAGCCGTGGTCTGTCCCTATGTCAGCCACGACTGCTCCCTTTTCACACATATGTGCAACTGTTCTTAATCTGTCAGATATTCTTACCATAGCTTAATCCTAATCAAGATAATCTCTTAACTTACGGCTGCGGCTTGGGTGTCTTAACTTTCTTAAAGCCTTGGCTTCAATCTGTCTGATACGTTCTCTTGTTACATTGAATTCTTTACCAACTTCCTCAAGAGTTCTTGCTCTTCCATCATCCATACCAAATCTTAATCTTAATACCTTCTGCTCTCTTTCTGTAAGAGTTCCAAGTACTTCAACAAGCTGTTCCTTAAGAAGTGTAGAAGCTGCTGCCTCTGCCGGAACAGGAACATTATCATCCTGAATGAAATCTCCAAGATGGCTGTCTTCCTCTTCACCAATAGGTGTCTCAAGAGATACCGGTTCCTGCGAAATCTTCTGAATCTCTCTTACTCTCTCTACAGGAATATCCATATTCTCTGCAATCTCCTCTGGTGATGGTTCTCTTCCAAGTTCCTGAAGCAGCTGTCTCTGTACTCTTACAAGCTTGTTAATTGTCTCTACCATATGAACAGGAATTCTTATAGTACGGGCCTGGTCAGCTATAGCTCTTGTAATAGCCTGTCTGATCCACCATGTAGCGTATGTACTGAACTTGAATCCTTTTCTGTAATCGTATTTCTCAACAGCCTTTATAAGACCTAAGTTACCTTCCTGAATAAGATCAAGGAACTGCATACCACGTCCAACATAACGTTTTGCAATACTTACAACAAGTCTTAAGTTAGCTTCTGCAAGTCTTTTCTTGGCTTCCTCATCTCCTTCTTCCATTCTCTTGGCATACTCAATCTCTTCATCAGCACTAAGAAGAGGTACTTTACCTATCTCCTTCAGATACATTCTTACCGGATCATCAAGACCGATTCCATCAGGAACAGAAAGATCTATCTTCTCAATATCAATCTCATCTTCATCATCAAGAATAATATCCTCATCTTCATCAGGTACATCATTCATTCTTACATCTACTTTTTTTAGCTCAAGAATTTCAAATACCTTCTCCATTCTGTCAGCTTCAAAATCTGTATCCTGAAAATATGTCATAATTTCCTGATAATCAAGTACATTCTTTTTCTTCTTGGCTATTGCAAGAATACCCTCTATCTTCTCCCAGAATTTAGCTTCCTGTGCTTCTGCATCATCTGCGTCACTGTTTTCTGTCTCTTCTTTTACTTCTTCTTTAATCTCATCTTTCTTAGCTGTCTTCTTTGCTGCTGCTTTTTTTGCAGGAGTCTTCTTTTCTGTTGTCTTTTCTTCCTTAGTCTCCTTAACATTCTCTTCTAATGTTTCTACCATTTTCTTAGCCATTTCTCTTCTCCATTCTTCTTCGCGTAACACGCTCTATATATTTATAACTTAATATGAATCTGATTCAGCTTCTGCTGTTCAATTATTATCTCCTGCATACGCTTCGGGTCTACAGTCTTATTAAGTTCATGATTAAGGCTGTTAGCCTTAATTCTGATAACAATGTCATTAAGAGTCTTTTCTCTTTCCAGATTATTAAGGCTCTCATCCAGGTCTGCCGAAAACATTGCTGCGACTTCCGTATGTTCTTCTGTTGTTGCATAATCAGCTATAATTGCAGCAGGGCTTATATTTCCTGTCCCATACTGTTCATATACTTTCTCTGCCACACCCGAAAATAACGGGTCAATAAAATCCTCTGGCTTAATGTAAGCTGCAACCTTATCAAATATATCCCTGTCACTTATGAGCCATGTAAGAAGCATTTTCTCTGCCTGTCTTAAACCATCTTCACGCTTCTTCGGCTTACGCTCAACAGTTGGCTGCGGACTAACTGCGCCTGCATTTCTTGAAATAATCCCTTCCTGATTACCAAGCCTTGATACCATCTGCCTCATGCCATCTTCTGGTATCATAAACTGCCTGCACACTGCTTTCAGGTAATTATCACGTTCAAGCTTTTCTTTAAATGTAACAAGCTTTGCTGCAACTTCTCTTTCAAATGCAGTCTCGCTTTCCGGATCCCCCCTGTCGTAATTTCTTAACATGGTTCCTATCTCATACATAAAGCTGTTCTCTGCATTATCAATTCTTTCCTGAAATGCCTCTGCACCCATAGCCTTAATAAACTCATCAGGATCCTTATATGGCCGCATATTAATTACCTTCGTTGAAAGCCCTGCTTCCTTAAGAATCGGAATTGCCCGGAGTGCCGCCTTAACTCCTGCCTCATCGCTGTCATAGGTTATAAGCACATTATCTGTATATCTCTTTAACAGCCTTGCATGTCCCGGCGTCAGTGCAGTTCCTAGTGACGCAACTGCCTGGTTAAAGCCCGCCTGATGCATTGATATAACATCCATATAGCCTTCACATATTATCATGTTAGGCTTTCTTGATGTTCTTGCAATATTAAGTCCATACAGATTGCGGCTCTTATCAAACAGCCTTGTCTCCGGTGAATTAAGGTACTTTGGCTTGGCATCACCCATAACTCGTCCACCAAATCCTATGACCTTATTATTAATATCCATGATTGGAAAAATCACTCTGTTCCAGAATTTCTCATGAATACCTCTCTCATAAGTAAAAAGTCCTGATTCTTTCAGAATATCATCATCATAACCTTTGTCCTTCAACAGCTTGTACAGATTACCTGTTGACTGAGTAGCATACCCCAGTCCAAAGCTGTTAATTGTACTGTCAGACAATTCACGCTTCTTAAGATAATCAAGACCGTTTTTTCCCTTCTCACTTCTAAGCTGCCTGTAATAATATGTGGCAGCAATCTTATTAATCTCTAAAAGACGGTCTCTTATTCCTCTTTCTTTGCGATCTTCTTCTGACATAGATGTCTGCGGCAGTGCGACTCCGGCTCTCTCACCCAGCATCTTAACTGCCTCTAAGAATGTCATATTCTCATATTCCATTACAAATGTTATGACATTACCACCAACTCCGCATCCAAAACAATGATATAACTGCCGCTGTCCTGAAACCGAAAATGATGGTGACTTTTCATTATGAAACGGACATAGTCCGGTATATGAACTTCCATTCTTTTTTAATTTGACATACCCGGATATAACATCAACAATATCATTCCGGGATATTACTTCATCTATTACTTCTCTCGAATACATTACTTCATCCCTTCCAGGCCTTTGGTACAAAGATTTCCTGAAACTTACTTATTGAATACTGGTCACTCATGCCAGCTATATAATCACACACAACCTGCTCCGGTCTTTCATCAAATTCTGTTATAAATCTCTTATATGTATCCGGCAGTTTATCTGTGTTCGCAACATAGTATCTGTACAATTCTGTTATCAGCTTATCTGCTTTCGCTTCCTCACTTTTAGCTGTCGGATTAAGATACAGACTTTCAAACATGAATTTTCTTAATTCTGTCATTGCTTTACGTACAGGCTCTGACATTACAAGATCATTCTTTCCTATGCTGTTCATTATTATATCGCTAATCATCGTATTAAGTCTTTCCTTAGTTGAATTACCAAGAACATCCGTATATTCTGACGGAATGTCGCTTTCCTTCAATATCCCTGCTCTTATTCCATCATCTATATCATGATTAATATACGCTATCTTATCGGAAAGTCTTACTGCTTTTCCTTCAAGAGTTGATGGATTACCTGATGTTCTATGGTTCAATATTCCATCACGCACTTCCCATGTAAGGTTAAGTCCCTGGCCATCCTTTTCAAGAAATTCAACAACTCTTATACTCTGTCTGTAATGAGCAAATCCCATAGGACATAAAGAATTAAGTGTTCTCTCACCTGCATGTCCAAAAGGTGTATGTCCAAGGTCATGTCCCAATGCAATAGCTTCTGTCAGATCTTCATTAAGATTAAGCGCCCTTGCTATACTTCTTGCAATCTGGGCAACCTCTAAGGTATGAGTCAGTCTTGTTCTGTAATGGTCTCCCTCTGGTGCAAGAAACACCTGCGTCTTATGCTTTAAACGCCTGAATGCCTTACAATGAATAATTCTGTCTCTGTCTCTCTGATATATTGTCCTCATAGGGCATGGTTCTTCATCTCTGTCGCGTCCTCTTGACTCATCAGAAAAACTTGCATATGGGCTGAATATCAGATGTTCCCTCTTTTCCTGTTCCTCTCTAATGTTCATCTGTATGTGCCTCCCGCACTGAAACACTAATTTTAAAGCTCACAATTTAATTATTCAACAAAACATGTGTTTTTCCTTTTTTATTTTTTAAAATTTTTCACAAAATAATCATTTGTTATTATCATTACCCACATTATGGACTGAAAAACCCGCCAAATGCCCCTGCAGCCACACATGCAGCTACTGACATGACGATATTATTACTACTGTCCGGTGCCTGTTTCTTCATTATTGCAGCTATTACCAATAACACTGTAATATACACTGCTCCATATATAATTCCTACGGCCATTCTCCTCCTTTTTATCATCCATGCACTAAGCATCGCACCGGTAAAGCTTCCCGCCACATATATTCCAAATATAATATTATCAACCGCTTTCTCGTCAAGTATAAATTTTCTCATAAGATATGTAAGAAGTCCGAGCATAAGCAGCGTTATTACATATCCTGCAATAAGAGATTGCACCATTTTTCTTATATAATCCATTGATTTCCTTTGTTGTCCTCTTTTTATTAATTGTATGATTAAAAATGTTATCTTATGATTATCTCCTGTTTTCTTTAATAGCACTTGACGGCACAATGTGCGTACTGTAGAATGAGAAGAAATATTTTAATTTTAAGACTGGAGGGATTTTTCTTGGATACGGATAGTATTATCCAACTTATTGCAATTGTTATTTTATTGGTTTTATCAGCATTTTTCTCATCTGCAGAGACTTCATTTATCACTGTGAACAGAATCAAAGTGCTGTCTTTAGTTGAAGAGGGTAATAAGAGGGCTGCTCTTGTAATTAAGATTATTGACCAGCCGGCAAAGATGCTCTCTGCTGTTCTTATTGGCAATAATATAGTCAATATCAGCTGTTCTGCATTAGCTACATCATTTACAATCAGTGTATGGGGTAATAAGGCGACAGGTATTGTTACCGGTGTTCTTACGCTTCTTGTTCTTATATTTGGTGAAATTACACCTAAGAATACAGCCAACATGTATGCCACTAATATGGCAATGGCTTATGCTCCTATAATATGGGTACTTATGATTGTTCTTACACCTGTTATATTCATAGTTGACCACCTTGCAGGCTTCTTCTTATGGTTATTAAGAATTGACAATAACAAGAAGAAAGATATATTTACTGAGGATGAGATTCGAACCATTGTTAATGTAAGCCAGCAGGAAGGTGTAATTGAATCTAACGAAAAGAAAATCATTAATAACCTATTTGATTTTGGTGATTCAACAGCTAAGGATGTTATGATTCCAAGAATTGATATGACTCTTGCTGATGTCAGTTCATCATATGATGATATAATTTCTCTGTTCAGGCAGACAATGTATACACGTATTCCTATTTATGAGAATACACCTGATAACGTAATCGGCATTCTTAATATCAAGGATTTAATTGTCAATCCTTCTGATAACGATACATTTAACATAAGGAACATTATCAGAAAGCCATTCTTTACATTTGAACAGAAGAATACTTCTGACCTGTTTAAAGAAATGCAGTTAAGTTCAACAAGCATTGCCATTGTCCTTAGTGAGTATGGAACAACATCTGGAATGATTACTACAGAAGACCTGCTTGAAGAGATTGTCGGTGAAATTCGTGATGAATATGATACTGACGAAAAGGAAGCTTTATCTAAGATTAATGATACTACATACAGAGTTGATGGCTCATTTAAGCTTGACGATTTAAACGATGAACTTGGCACTAAACTTGAATCTGAAGATAACGATTCAGTTGGCGGACTTATCGTTGAAAGACTTGACAGACTTCCTAAAGCCGGTGATAAAATCACTATTGGTAATGTCTGGATGTTTGTCGAAAAGGTTGCTTCTAACAGAGCTGAATCTGTTATTGTAAAGATTATACCTGATAAGAAAGACGAAACTAAAAAAGCTAATTAATTTTATAAAAAATGCTGTGCATTAACATCATCTTGTTAACGCACAGCATTTTTATTATTAATACTTATATATTACTGATTAAAGTGCCTTGATTCTCTCAAGTGCCTTCACTGTATTCTCATATGAACCGAATGCTGTCAGTCTGAAGTATCCTTCACCACTTGGTCCGAATCCTGAGCCTGGTGTACCAACAACATTAGCCTTCTCAAGAAGGTAATCGAAGAATTCCCAGCTTGTCATCTTATCAGGAGTCTTTAACCAGATATATGGTGCATTAACACCACCTGATACTGTGTATCCTGCTGACTTAAGTCCTTCAAGGATTGTCTTTGCATTGTTCATGTAGTAAGCAATCTGCTCGCCTGTCTGCTTCTGTCCGGCTTCTGAATAAACTGCCTCACCTGCTCTCTGTACAATATAAGGAGCTCCGTTAAACTTAGTTCCATGTCTTCTTGCCCAGAGGCTGTGAAGTGTTACATCTCCACACTTAAGATCCTTAGGAATAACTGTAAAACCAAGTCTTACGCCTGTAAATCCTGCATTCTTAGAGAATGATCTGAGTTCGATTGCACATGTTCTTGCGCCTTCACACTCATATATTGTATGAGGAACATCCGGTTCTGAAATGTATGCTTCATATGCTGCATCATAGATAATAACAGCGCCAACCTTATTAGCGTAATCAACCCACTTCTGAAGCTCATCCTTAGTAATTGTTGAACCTGTTGGATTGTTAGGGAAACACAGATATATGATATCCGGTGTTTCTTTTGGAAGCTCTGGTGCAAAGTTAGTCTCTGCTGTACAAGGCATATAAACAACATTGCTCCATGCCTGCTTCTCTGGAATATAATCTCCTGTTCTTCCTGCCATTGCATTAGTATCAACATATACAGGATATACAGGGTCACATACTGCAATCTTATTATCTACTGAGAAGATATCTCCTATATTACCTGAATCAGACTTTGCTCCATCTGATACGAATATCTCATCTGCTGATATATCACATCCACGCTTCTTGTAATCATGGTCTGCAATTGCACTTCTTAAGAATTCATATCCAAGATCTGGTGCATATCCGTGGAAAGTCTCGGCATGTCCCATCTCATCAACTGACTTATGTAATGCATCAATTACTGCTGGTGCTAATGGCTGTGTAACATCTCCAATGCCAAGTCTGATGATTTCCTTATCTGGATTAGCCTGCTGATAAGCTGCTACTTTCTTACCGATTGTTGAAAATAAATAGCTTCCTGGAAGCTTTAAATAATTATCGTTAATCTTAAACATATATTCCTCCTTATTTTCTGCCTTGTTTTACAAAACTAACGCTTATTATACATCATTTTTCATTATGTTCCAAGATAAAATCTTGATAATCTTTCATATTCTGTATTAATTGCCTGTAAAAGTTCTTTATCTCCATGCATATTATCAGGATGATATATCTTTAAAAGTGCCTTATAGCGCTTTTTTAAAGATGTTGTATCCTCAACCCCCTTGAAGAATATCTTTACATTTTCAGCATTAGACATACTGCGCCTTGCTTCACGGTAAACCTTGTCCTTATATATAAGCTTTTCCCGCTCGAACTTATCTTTATCAATTGCAAGCTGTCTGGTTTCTCTCTCCAGAATATTCCATTTTTGTTCAAATAAATCTCTCTGACTCTCAAGCTGTTTCTTCAGCAGCATATTCTTACTCTGCTGTCTCTGAAGCATTCCCATCTGAATCTCAATGAGTTTTCTCTCATCTTCCAGATTTCTGCTTAATTCCTGCAGCCTTACATTCTCTTTAAACAGCCATTTTTTCTTCTCATCTTCACTGCTTAGTTCATCAAACATTGCAACCTCCATATCAGCTTCCCATCAAGCCAGCCGCAAAATATATCTAATCAGATTCCGCTATGAAACCAGAAAACCTTCAATGGCTTTTCTGAGTCAACCGTTTTCATTGTATGTCTGACACCCGGCAATGCTATGAATGAATCACCCGCTTTAACCTCAAACTCTTCGTTGTCAAGTCTGACAAATCCATTTCCTTCCAATACAAAAAAGCCCTCCTGGTCATCATGAAATCCCGATTCTGGATTAAACTCTGTTTCTGAACATATTGTAACTCCTGAACAACAGCCATTGATACATCCATTTGCCTCTGTAAGGAATTTAATGCTTCTTCTTCCTTCTTCTCTTGCTGCAAGTGCTTCTTCCAATGTTATATATGGTTTCTTCATAATCAATCTCCTTCTGAAATATAAAAAACGGAGTCCCAGGCATATGCTGTAAGACCCCGTTTTATTATGTTCTCTGTTCTGCCTGTTACTTATTCTCGTATCTTAAAAGTTCTGTATATGCAAGAAGGAATGGTCCTACACCCTTGGCATCATCTTCCACGATTGGCTCTGACATATAATAATCATATGTACCAGGTCTTCTTCCATTACCACCAAGCCCTGCAACAAGACAGATACCGCCGAGTGATAACGAACCATCTTCATTAGTCTTAAGATATCTTTCGCAGATACCATCAATTGCTTTCTTGGCATACTGTGCATAATCATCAGAAAGATATCCAAGACGTACAGCCTTAAGAAGTGCATATGCCATAATTGAACTTCCACTTGTCTCAAGGTAGTTCTTATCCATGCCACCATAATTAACTACCTGATACCACATACCACTCTCATCCTGATACTTAAGCATTGAATCCACGAGATCCTTAAATGCATCCTCAAGCATCTTACATTCAGCATCATACTTATGATCCTTATTATCAACCTGATCAAGTGTATCAATAAGTGCCATTGTATACCAGCCAATAGCTCTTAACCAGCTGTGCTGTGATAAACCTGTAACCTTATCACACCAGAATGCTTCTCTGCTTGTATCCATTGCATGGAAATAAAGTCCGTTAACAGGATTTCTCATATTCTCAATTACGAACTTGAACTGTCCGAAAATATCAGAGTAATTCTTTCTGTCATTGTATCTTGTCTCATATTCAAGATAGAATGGAAGTCCCATATAAAGACCATCAAGCCATACCTGATTAGGATATATATCCTTATGCCAGAAGCTTCTTGCTTCATTCTGACATCTAGGCATAATCTCTATCTGTGAATACACTAAATCTGCTGCCTTCTTATATTTTTCCTTACCTGTAAGGTCATATAATTCAAATAAAGTCTTACCAGCATTAACATTATCAATATTCTTCTCGCCTATGCTGTAGCCATCTATTGTACCATCTTCAAAGACTCTGTAATCTATAAAATCATCTGCAAACTTAAGATACTTTTCTTCCTTGGTTAAGTCATACATCTGAAGAACTGCTTTAATCATACAGCCATCAATATAGTTCCACTTTGACTTAAGGCCCTGCTTAATCTTTTCAATGTTCCATACAGGAGCATCTGGTGTGCTTTTTTCCAAAAGCCCGTCAATATACTTTACTACTGCGTCCATTATTTCTGTCTCCTTATCAACTTAAATGGGGAAACATATATATCAATTCCACCCATATTTTATAGAAATTGTACACTAAAAAATGCCTTTAAGCAACCCATTTTTAACAAATATAGCCAAAAACACAGATTTTTATTGACTATATGCTGATTAAATACGAAAATATAATCAATAATTCATTGTAAATGCTTTTATAAAAACAACTCAATTATTTTATATAAAGTTATTATTCAGAAAGGTCAGATTATGAAAACAGGAATTGTATTTGAAGGTGGTGCATTCAGAACCATTTTTTCATGTGGTGTTATGGATGCAATGTTAGAAAATAAAATTATGCCTGATTACATGATTGGTGTATCAGCCGGTGCTGCATACGGTGTATCCATGGCATCAGGACAGATTGGAAGAAACTTAAAGATTCTTATTGATTATAGAAACGATAAACGTTATGTGGGACTTAGCAACATGGTACACAGGGATAACCGTTCTCTTTACGGGCTTAATTTCACATTTGACACTATCCCTAATGAACTTGTTCCTTATGATTATGATGCTTTTCTCAGATATAAAGGTACTTTCAAATGTGTTGTAACTAATGTACTCACTGGAAAACCTGAATATAAAACTTTCACAGGATATGACCGCACCAACCAGCTTTTACGGGCAACATGTGCTCTCCCACTGGCTTTCCCTCTTATATATCTTGATGGAACACCTTACCTTGATGGTGGTTTAAGTGATTCCATACCTTTTGAAAAAGCATTTGAAGATGGCTGTGACAGAGTTATTGTTGTTCTTACACGTGAAGCAGGCTATCAGAAACAGACAACCAGCTCAGTGCGTACCCTTGCAAGAGCTTTCCTTAAATATCCTGAAATTCAGCGTGATATTCTTCTTCGTGCTGAACGTTACAACCGGTGCTTAAAGCGTCTTGAACGCTACGAAAAAGAAGGACGCTGCCTCGTTATCCGCCCTACTAAGAGCAAAGGCTTTGGAAAGATTGAAAAAGACTTTAATAAGATTCTTTCAATGTATAACGATGGATATAACCAGACTTATTCGTTAATCAATGAAATACAGAGGTTTTATCATTAATATATGTAGAAGTACCTGTATTTTAGTCTGATAACCTCAGATATTACTCACCTTGTGTAAGTAAATGCTGCCATTTGCAGAGCTTTTTATATTGCAGAAAAGCAAACGCGCTTCGCTTGAACGAGCTTTTCTGCAATACCCTTTTGCAAATGGCAGCATAACTTACACTGGGTTCGTAATAATTCAGTTATCAGACTAAAATACAGGTACTTCTTTATATATAAATAATAAATTCTTAAAAATTTCCGAACACAAAGTCTTTTACTATTCCGATTGCTTCTCTTACCATATAGTTTATGAAGAGTACATGGTCGCTTTCTGCCGGCATTCCACAGGTATTGTTTAACCCTGCATGTCTGGCAAGAAGGCGGCTTCTTGCTATATGGAAGTTGTTGGTTGCTATGCCAACCAGTGAATCTGTATTCTCTATGTATTGCACTGAATACTTCATGTTCTCTGATGTATCTGTTGACTTATCTTCCTGTATTATGCGCGAGCCATCTATTCCTTTAGATACCAGATAATTATACATTGCAAATGCTTCTGTTGTATTTTCACCTTTTCCCCTGCCGCCTGATACTATTATTGTTGTATCAGGGTTATCTATTGCATAGGAAACAGCAACATCTAACCGGTTCTTAAGTGACCTTGTTATGTGGTCACCTCTTATCTGACAACCAAGTACTATTATATAATCACAGTTATCCTTTGGCTTTGCAGTCATTCCTTTTATTATTAATACTTCAATGAAAATAAACAGCGACACACCTGCTGCCATTATCACTATAAAACATATTCTTAAGACCTTTGCCACATGAATTATACCTTTAATTTCTAATACTCTCACTGCAAATATCAGTCCAAAAAAGACAGCACCCATCAGCCATATAAATATAAATGATGAACCCACCCCTGCGTATGTTGCACACACTATATAATATCCCAGGCATATAAGTGCCAGCACAAGCCATATTGTATACATAAAACTACTATTCTCCGTTACTTTTTCCATACTTTATTCCACGCTCATACATCAATTATCCTGCATAATCCACATTTTTACCCGCAAATTCAGGATAATCTGCTGATTTCTGGTTCTGTCCGTAAGATGTGGCAGGATATTTAATTGCTGTATTGGTGACACCACCTGACACATACGACCTTCCGCACTCTGGACAGACAGCCGTTTTAAGTGTAACTGTCGCATTCAGTACTTCGCCATCTTTACTGGCAGCCTTCCTGTTCGCATTAGAAACATGCTCCTGTTCATGTGCCATAACCTTTGTGGCCGCTGCTGACGGGTCAATATGTGCTGCACTCTTAAATGAAACATTTACTTCATCTGAACCATCCTTATATTCCCTGTTCGCACATGTTTCACATTCCACCTGTCCGGAACGCTTCATTGCTTTAAGTCTTGCAGAGCTTATATCCTGTGTATCAACACCTGCTACATTAACAGACAGATTTCTATTCATATCATTAACGCCGTTAATCATCATCTTAATGTGCACCCCCTTCATGTAAAATGTTTAAACAATATATCTGTATTTACTATAACATAGTTTGATAATTATGCTAGTTTTTTTTGATGTAAAAGTTTAATATATACATACAAACAATCAATAATATAGAAACGAGGTATTATATATGTTTACATTTAACAAAGATGTTACAGCTACTAACTGCGAACCTGGTGTTACAAGAAAAATATTATGCTACTCTGATGACCTTATGATGTGCGAGATTCATTTTGAAAAAGGTTCTAAGGGCAATTTCCATAGCCACAAGCATCTGCAGATTACTTATGTTGCTAAGGGAAGCTTTGAATTCACTATCGGTGATGAAACTAAAATCGTTAATCAGGGCGACAGCGTATACATGCCTTCTGGCGTAACCCATGGTGTTACATGTCTTGAAGAAGGAATCCTCTGTGATGTATTCAATCCTATGAGAGAGGATTTTCTTAAGTAAAATGAATGTACCATTTAATATTAATCTTTCAGGTAAAACTGCTGTTGTAACCGGAGGAAGCGGAACTCTCTGCTCAGCCATGGCATATGGACTTGCCGTATGCGGTGCTAAGGTTGCAATAATCGGACGTAACAAAGAAAAGCTTGCTTCTGTTTCTGAGAAGCTTACTAAAGATGCTCTGGATGAATATAACAAAAATGTTATTGTTAAAGGCTACAGCTGCAATGTAATTAATAAAGATGAGCTTTCAGCTGCTTATGAAACTATTAAGAATGAACTCGGCAGCTGTGATATTCTCATTAATGGTGCAGGCGGCAACCAGCCTGGTGCAATTACTTCCATCGAGATGTTAAAGAAAGAAAAAGAAGATTCTGACTATTCTTTCTGGAATCTTGATGAAGACAGAATCCGTGATGTTATGGATCTTAATTACATGGGAACTCTTCTTCCTATTCAGGTATTTACTAAGGATATGGTTGAAAAGAGAAGTGGCAGTATTATCAATATTGCTTCTGTAACTTCTATTCTTCCTCTTACCAAGGTTATAGCTTATGGCAATGCCAAGAGTGCTATTCTTAATCTTACACAGTGGCTTGCTGTACATTTTGGTGAAAGCGGTATACGCTGCAATGCAATTGCGCCTGGATTCTACGCTGCTGAGCAGAATCATGATCTCTTATTCAATGCTGATGGCTCATATACAGACCGTGCCAGAAAGATTATTGCCGGAACACCTATGGGACGCTTTGGCAATCCTGAAGAGCTTATTGGTGCTGCACTCTTTCTTGCAAGTGATGAAACAGCCAGCTTTGTCAATGGTATAGTGTTACCTGTTGACGGCGGATATAGTGCTTATAGCGGAGTGTAGGGTTCTTTGGTTGGAAACTGTATATAATTCAAGGCGATGTCAGTTTTGACATCGCCCTTTTTGTTGACCAGCCACACAAAAGCCTGTACTACAACTCAGCCCTGATAATCTCTGCTGCCTTAACCATATTCTTAAGGCTTGCTTCTGTCTCTGGCACACCTCTTGTCTTAAGTCCACAGTCTGGATTTACCCACAGCTTGTCTTTGTCTATCTTTGTTAGCATTATCTTTATTGCACGGGTAATCTCTTCTACCGACGGTATTCTTGGTGAATGAATGTCGTATACTCCCGGTCCAACCTCTGTTTCAAAGTTGTTTTCTCTTAATGAATCAAGAATCTGAAGGTCTGAGCGTGATGCTTCAAATGTGATAACATCAGCGTCCATATCGTCTATTGCTGGGATTATATCTGTAAATTCACTGTAACACATATGAGTATGTATCTGTGTTTCAGGTTTTACGCCGCTTGCAGTAAGTCTGAATGCTGGTATTGCAAAATCAAGATATTCTGTATTCCAGTCAGATTTTCTTAATGGAAGCTTTTCTCTTAAGGCTGCCTCATCAATCTGGATAATCTTAATTCCATTTGCTTCAAGGTCAAGCACCTCATCTCTTATTGCAAGTGCAATCTGCGAAATTGATTCCTTGATTGTAATATCTTCTCTTGGGAATGACCAGTTAAGAATTGTTACCGGACCTGTAAGCATTCCTTTCATTATCTTATCTGTAAGTGACTGTGCATACACAGACCACTCAACTGTTATCGGCTTCTTGCGGTAAACATCTCCCCATATAACAGGTGGTTTAACACATCTTGTTCCATATGACTGAACCCATGCTTTCTCTGTGAACAGAAAACCTCCCAACGCTTCACCGAAATATTCAACCATGTCATTTCTTTCATATTCTCCATGAACAAGTACATCAAGTCCGATTTTTTCCTGCCATCTGACACATTCTTCAATTTTCTTCTTATTAAATTCAACATACTGTTCTTCGCTGATTTCACCCTTACGGAATGCTGAACGGTTGGCCTTAACATCTTTTGTCTGTGGAAATGAACCGATTGTAGTTGTAGGCAGCTTCGGTAATGCAAATTCTTTCTTCTGAAGCTGCTGTCTCTCACTTCTTGCAGGAAGCCTTCTGTAATCTGCCTCTGTAACTTCCTCAAGTCTTTTCTTGACAGCTTCATTATCACATTTTCTTGTACCTGCAAATAGCTGTCTGTTTGTCTTGAATCTTTCATCTTCTTCAATATTTCCACACCCGACAAGCCCGCTTAATTCCTTTAATTCCACAAGCTTTTCTTCTGCAAATGCGAAGTAATTCAGATATTCATCCGAAAGTTTATTCTCATGCTTTAATGTATATGGAACATGCTGCAGCGAACATGATGTTGATAAAACCGTCTGTATTCCCTTATCTTCAAGCTTTTTAAGAACATTCAAAGTCTTTTCATAATGATTCTTCCAGATATTCTTTCCATTTACAAGTCCAGCGAATAATACCGTGTCCTTTGGAAATCCATATTTTTCAATAAGTTCTGCCGTCTTCTTTCCCTCAATAAAATCAAGTCCGATTCCGTCAAACGACAGCTTAACAATATCTTCATACACATCCCTCACGTCTCCGAAATATGTCTGAAGCAATACTTTGCATGATTTCTTCTTACCTAAAATATCACTATACATTTTGACAAACAATTCTCTGTCTTCTTCTGTCATGTCCTGTACAAGTGCAGGCTCATCAAACTGAAGCCACTGGATTCCTACAGCTTCACATTTGCTATAAACATCTTTATATGCTTCAACAAATGCATTGATAAAATCATCTGCCCTCTTCTTGCCTGTAAATCTGCACAGCTTAAATAAAGTATACACACCTGTGATTACCGGTTTTGTCTCGATTCCAAGTTCTTTTGCCTCTGCATATTCTGCCCACAGCTTATTACCTGTAAGTCTTATCTGCGTGCTGTCCTCAACCTCTGGAACAATGTAATGGTAATTGGTATTAAACCACTTCTTCATTGCAAGAGCCTTAACGTCACCGTTCTCTCCCTGATAGCCCCTTGCCATTGCAAGATATTTATCAAGCTCTGAAACCTCAAGTTCCTTGTATCTTTCAGGAATTATATTCAGTAAAAATGCTGTATCAAGCACTATATCATAATATGAAAAATCATTGCTTGTGATATAATCAATCCCTGCCTCTTTCTGTATAAGCCAGTGTGTCTTTCGTAACTCCTTTGCTGTCTGTGTCAGTTCATCTGCACTTATTTCTTTTCTGAAATATTTTTCTAATGCAAACTTTAACTCTCTTAATGTTCCTATCCTTGGATAACCTGCTACTGCTGTCTTCATACCTGCTCTCCTCATCTATAATTTGATGTTGTTATTATAAATTTGAAGAACGCATTTGTATAATACATAAAAAAACAGGTTAGTCATAGTTTAAAACTATGTCCAACCCGTTTTATATACATATAATGACTACTTAAGATACTTCCTTATAGCCTCAAGATATGTATTTCCAAGCCTGCTAAGTATCCCTTTTTTGTGAGTTATGTAACCAATATGCATATCTGATTCATCAGCAAGCGGCACTGCTATAATGTCTTTTCCGTTGAGCTTCTTGTCAATAATACCACTACTTACTGTGTAACCATTAAGACCAATCAGCAGGTTAAAAAGAGTTGCCCTGTCACGGACTCTTATGTTCTTCTTTCTTGCTGTCTCTGAAAATATCTCTTCCGAAAAATAAAATGAATTATGTTCTCCCTGCTCGAATGACAGATACGGATAATCCTCTAACTGCTCATTGCTTATAACATCACACTCTGCAAGAGGGTGCTTTCTGCTTATAAATACATGCGGTCTCGCAGTATACAGTTCATGAAATTCGAGGTCGTATGACTTAAAAATCTTCTTAAATACCGCCTCGTTGAAATTATTAATATACAGAATTCCTATTTCACTTCTAAGCTTTGCGACATCCTCAATAATCTCATAAGTCTGGGTTTCTCTTAAGCTGAAATCATATTCGTTCTGTCCGAACTGCTTAATAAGGTCAACAAATGCATTGACAGCAAAAGAATAATGCTGTGTTGATATACAATATTGCTTTCTTCCACCATTATCGCCCTTATACTTGTCCTCTAAGATTGCCGCCTGGTCAAGAATCTGTCTTGCATACGATAAGAACTCTTCACCTTCTTTAGATACACTTATTCCTTTATTAGTTCTGTTGAATATCGTAATATTCATTTCTTTTTCAAGTTCATGAATTGCATTCGTAAGGCTAGGCTGGGAAATATATAATTTCCCTGCCGCCTCTGTGATAGTTCCTGTCTGTGCAACTGTAACAATATATTTTAACTGCTGTAATGTCATACCCTTACCTGCCTGAAATTTTTTAATATTATAACACATTTTTGTTGTTTTTTAAAAAATATTCTGTTACAATCAACCCGTAAAATAATCTGATTATGAACGGAGGTGGATTTTCATGGATAGTTGCGATCGTATAGGACGAAGTAAGAACTGCGGTGTATACTATAAGTGTAGGCTCGGAATGTGGCTATCTGTGAGAATCTCATAACCACATTCTAATAAATTGTGCCTTTTATACATCGCATCAGAGGATCCTTACTATCACAATCATCTGTAGCGATGTATTTTTATGCCCAATTCAGGCAAGAAGGAGGTCACAATGAACAAAGTATTATTCCCGAAGAAAGATTATGTAAAAGAACTTGTCAGGATTTTTAAGTCATCTAAGAATTCACAGAAATTAGTTAAGACACTTTCTAAGTATCATGAAAAAGATATTGCTGAAGCAATCACTCTTCTTACACCTGCTGAAAGACAGCATATATATAACGTTCTTGATGAACATATGATTGCTGAGATTTTCTCTTATCTTGATGATGCTGAAAAATATCTTGAAGAGCTGTCATTAGAAAAAGCTGCACGTGTAGTATCTTACATGGATTCTGATGATGCGGTTGATGTACTTGACGATTTGTCAGAAACCAAGAAGAATGAAATTGTAGAGCACTTAGATGCTGATGCAAAGGAAGATGTCCAGAAGCTTCTTTCTTATGAGGACGATGAGATTGGTAGCTGTATGACTAATAATTTCATATGCATACCGGATAATCTTACTATAAGAGAAGCCATGAGCGCCCTTGTCAAGCAGGCTGGTGAACATGACAATATATCAACTATATATGTAGTTAATAGTGCTGACAAATTTGCCGGTGCAATTGACTTAAAGGATTTAATTATAGCAAGACAGAATGATAACCTTGCCGACATAATAAGCAGTTCATACCCTTATGTATATGAGCATGAAAATATCAATGAATGTATTGATAAGATTGCAGATTACGAAGAGGATTCCATTCCTGTACTTACTGAAGATGGAAAGATATGCGGTATCCTTACTGCAACAGATATCGTTGAACTCGTTGACGATGCAATGGGTGATGACTATGCAAAACTTGCCGGTCTTACTTCAGAAGATGATTTAAGCGAACCAACGCTTGTAAGTATCAAGAAACGTCTGCCTTGGCTTATTATACTGCTGTTTCTTGGAATGGCAGTTTCATCAGTTGTAGGAATATTTGAATCAGTAGTTGCTGTTCTTCCGATTGTAATATGTTTCCAGTCTCTCGTTCTTGACATGGCTGGTAATGTCGGAACACAATCACTTGCTGTAACTATCCGTGTACTTATGGATGAGACTTTAAGTGCTAAGAAGAAGTTATCCCTTCTTTTCAAAGAGATGAAGATTGGTTTCATTAATGGTGCAAGTCTTGGAATCATGGCACTTGTATTCTTAGGTGTCTATATTCATATATTCAAGAAATATGCGTGGATGTCAGCATTTTTAATATCTGGCTGTGTCGGATTATCTCTTATTGTTGCAATGGTTGTTTCGAGCCTTGTGGGAACTATTATTCCTATGTTCTTCCACAAGATTCACATTGACCCGGCTGTTGCGTCAGGTCCGCTTATCACGACTGTGAACGACCTCGTTGCTGTTGTCACTTATTACGGACTTGCAATGATATTTCTTGTTGAGATATTTCATGTGTAATTAACACTTTGCATAACCAACATAAAAATAAGCAGATGTTTCAGGTTGTATAAACCAAAACATCTGCTTATTATAATTATAGCAATTATTTAATCTTCTCAATACCAAGAATATGCTTCTGAATTACTTCCATGTCAAGGACTGATATTTCATCACTCCGTTCTGTTAATTTAGCAGCCATTTTATATGCTCCCTCGAGCTTGCTGATTCCTAATATATCCTTCTGGATTGCTTCCATATCAAGAACTGAAACACTACCATCACCATTAGCATCACCTGCTACATATACGTCTGATAAAAATATTTCTGAACTGCCACTTATATACATATATTGTAAGTTACAGCCTGTGAACACAATATCATTATTCCTTAGATATCCTCCATCTGGAGCAACTATAATTGCACTGTATCCCATACGTCTATACCTTGTTTTTATACTGTTTGCAGTTTCATTCTCCAGAAATCTCGTGAATGCGCCAGTTACCATTACCTGACATTGCGCTGTAATACCATTAACACTTGTTGCTGTTATGACAGTCGTTCCCGCTTTCTTAGCTGTTACATTACCATCTGAATCAACTGATGCTATTGAAGGATTGCTGCTTGTCCATGTGAGTGTTTTATCATCAGTCGTATTGGATGGACTGATGCTTGCATTAATCTTATAACTGCCTCCCTCTTTAAGACTAATCTTGCTGTCGCTAAGATTTATACTGATAATATGATTTTCATAAACCAATATACTGCATGAGGCTGTTTTTCCATTAATAGTCTCTGCTGTTATAATAGCATTTCCTGCTGCAATTGCTTTTACATTACCATCTGAATCAACCGTTGCAACAGAATCATTGCTACTGCTCCACTTAACAGCCTTTGAATATGTGGTATTGTCTGGTCCTATTGTTGCTGTTATTCTTGTGCTTCCGCCTTTCTGAACGGATAACGAAGACGCATTAAGATAAATGTATTCAATTGCAATCTCTTTTTTCTTAACCGTAACTGTACAAGCTGCACTTTTTCCATCTTTTGTTGTTGCTGTTATGACAGCTGTTCCGATGCTCTTAGCTGTCACATTGCCACTGTTATCAACTGAAGCAACAGAATCATTGCTGCTTGTCCATATTATATTCCTGTATGTTGCATCTGCAGGTGTGATAGTCGCTTTAAGCTGCTCTGTAGCACCTTCTTCCAATGTAAGGCTATCCTTGTTGAGTGATACATTTTCAACATCAATAACACTCTGCTGACTTGTATTATCTGTAAATGCTTTTATTATAAAATTAGCTGAATACCTACTTCCATAATCATACCAATCTCCATATGGAATAGAATAAAAGCTCTGATTCTCTTTTGCAGATGATGTACAGCTAAACCAGTTTTCAACTGTCTGACTGTAATCACGTGCAATCCATGGTGAAACTCCATTCTTTCCTGTAAGTTCTACAACTACTGAGAATAATTCTCCCTGCTCAACATTAACTTCTTTGTCAAGATTAATAGTATACATGCCTGCATATGTAGTTGCTCCTTCCTTCTGGGCAACAAGTGAACCGCTTTCAGGATTAGACACATCTGTCAGCTTAGTATATACATATATCTTATAATCTACACTAGGATTCTGGCAATCTCTACTATATGTTTCAAACGACACAGCTTTAATATTCTCATATCCACCAGAGTTTGCCTTGGCTGTAAATACATTAGCAAACTTTCCTGTTGTTCCAATACTTGCACCAGAATGCTGCATTGTACCGTCATACTGATAATTATTATCATAATTATCAGATAAATCAGCCTCAAGAGCATATGCTATATCTGATAATGACTTGTCATAATATGATAAATAAAAATATCCTTCCTTACCATAACGGCTTCCCCAACTATTTCTTACAATCCATGCTCCATTACCATCTGGCTTAGTAGAAAAGTTATCTGCTGAGAAATCATCATCCCAGCCGACAATTGTTATTGCATGATTAGTACTATAATTCTGATTACAATAATATGCAGCAGTAGTACTGTTATAATAAGTAGTAGAATAATTAAAACTACTGTCTGAACAATATGATGCAGAGACAGCTCCATATTCCATAATAGCTCTTTTAATATCATTCGCACTTGATGTGTTAATCTTATAAAAATTCTGTACATGTGCAAATGTATCACTATATGCAAGTGAATCTCCAAGCTGGTTATTCTCAACCTTCTTCACATTCTCATCATTAAGAGGAAGAACTGTCTCTGTTACAGCTCCCTCCCAATCTTCAAGTGAATTAGCTGCAAGCTCAACATTACCACCCATCTGCATTATTGATTTACCTATGAACTTATTACTGTCGCCATCAAGTCCCCCTAACTTATCATTAACACAGTTATAAGTATAATTAATCAGATGAAGTTCAGACAAATCAATATCATCTGTAACAAGTTTCTTCTTTAACAGATTAATCTCAACAAGTGACATAGTCGCAAATGCCCAGCAGACTCCATATGATTCCTGGTCTCTTACTGCTGGAAGACTTGCAGTCTTATAATGAGCCGGATATACTACTTCCCTATCTGCGCTATACTGTGAATGCGAATCAGAAATATCAGGCTGCAATACACCCGGCACAGCCCTGACATCATCATCTAATTCAATATAACCGGTACCACGTTTCTGCTCAGATTCCTGTGCATCATATGTCTGCGCTGATATATCTACAATATCATCAGCATACGACGTGATTGACGCTGGCATTACCAGACTCACAGACATTACTACTGCTAATAATGTGCTAATTATCTTTTTGTTATACATTTTTCCTCCTATTACATGTGCTTTATCTAATAGTTACTTTTTCAATCATTTTCTTATAATAATTATATCCATATCCACATATCCGTCAATACCTGACACAGTATCTGTTACTCCATACTGCCACATCTGGAATGGGTATTTAAATGATGCAATATCATCCCCTATCTCCCAACGGGTTGATGTATAATAATAATCATAAAACCATGCTGCCATCCATGCAAGATATTTACTTGTAAGCTCACCTGCATTCATAGTATTATACCATCTGTTTCTGTTAGTATATATCATTGGAGCATATCCATTATCAGCTATGATATCACAGAATGCTTCGCATACCTCAGTAATTACATCCGGGTCTTCATCGTCATTAAGTTCCCAGTCAAATGCTACAGGATATTTAATATCATAATCCTTTATTAATGACAGGCAGTACTCTGCCTCCTCCTTTGCAGCCGCAACATCAGTTGCTCCAGAATAGAAATATACACCGACTCTTAATCCATTCGCTATTGCATTTTCTATATTATATCTGAAATACCGATCCTCATAAAGTCCATCATCACCACCACCGCATTTAATCATTGCAAATGAAATTCCATCGGCAGCTACACACTCCCAGTCAATCTGTCCCTGCCACTTGGATACATCTATTCCCATAAGCAGATTATCGCTGTCATATTTCTCTGATATATCTGTAAGCTCCTTATATGTACCTGAAATATCATGTGCCTTAGGATTAATATATTCAAGTCCTAATATATCTTTCTGAACAGACTCCATATCTAATACAGATAAAGTCCCAGTATCACTTAACAATCCTGCCTGTCTATACACTCCCTGAAGCGGCTTATCAATCCCAAGAATATCCTTCTGGACAGCTTCTATATCAAGTACATCAATATCACCATCTCCATCAACATCACCCGGAACAACAACTTCCGAATCACTTACTGCATCCCCGTTGTTATATATAATTACCCTGTCTCCGGTTGCAACTATTGAACTTTTTCCAAGGCTCTCACCATCAGCATTAACAATCTCTATATCATTATTTCTTAGCTGACGCTTCACCTGTGAAGCTGTCTGTCCGTCTGCAATTCTTATGATCTGCTGTTCTTCAGTTTCAGCTGCCTGTGTTGCCTGCGGTTTCAATGCAATAACTGATGCCGCACATAATATTCCAAATGCAGCTATTTTTAAATTCTTCATTATACTTGTGCCTCTTTTTTCTGGTTATATTATAAAGGCGCTGTGAGTACATAACTCACAACGCCTGTCCTCTTATTTTAATATAATCACTAATCTCTGATTGTGCAAGCCTTTAAGCCCAACTTTCACAATTTATCAGTTAATCTTCTCTAAACCGAGAATATTCTTCTGGATTGCCTCCATATCAAGTACTGATACTGTATCATTTCCTGTAAGCTTTGCAGCTTCATTATATGCACCTGCCAGTCCTTCGCCTATTCCTAAGATTGACTTCTGAACAGCTTCCATATCAAGTACATCGATTGTTCCGCTTCCATCTGTATCTCCCTTTACAACTACTGTTGCTGTGTCGATTACTTTGCCGTCCTTAACAACCTGTATCTTACAGCCTGTTCCTACTGGTTTAGCAGCTGGTAATTCTTTACCTTCACTATCTAATACACTGATATCAAGCCCTGGTAACTCTTTCTTAATATCCTCAATAGATGAGTTTTCCTTAAGTCCTGAGAATGCTTTTTCATCTGTGCCTTTAATTGTCTCTATCTTTATTGTTGAGTCTTCTCTTAATGATGAATCATTTAAAACACCTGATATATCTTTAAAACGCATCACTTTATTATTCACAAAATATATCGTTCCAGTCTTGTCTGTATAATTTTTTATATAGTCCGAATAATCCAATACATGCTCTCCGAAATATGTATACATCTTGAATAAAGATTTTTTCTGACTATTATCATAATAATGAATGCTTACATATCCATCCGAAAATGTTGTTAAATATATGCTTCCATAATCAGGATTATTGTATAAAGAATCTAATCCTATATCTATTTCTTTATCATCAGCACCAAATAATCGATATCTTCTACTATTTGCACCAGCACCTATAAATTCTCCTACAATATATGCACCCGTATCTCCTATTTTGTTAATAACAGGTGCGCCTGTTCCCGATAAATTAACCTTATGGATTCTTCCATTAGAATATGAATATCGGTCTCCTGAAATATTATACATATACGCACCATGTAAATTTCTATATAATACATCTGGCATCTGTATTTCTTCTACATCATTACCATAGAGATTATACATTTTTAATATTTTTTTATCACATGTGACTGTTGAACCATCCTTCAATGTTATAGTTTCATCAGCATTTTCTGATAAGTAAATATAACCATATGGAGAAGACCCTATATTTCCTATTAAATAGGAAGATACCCCGCCTTCAAGATAAACCGCCTCAGTATAACCACTTGCTTTTGTAATAACTGCCGCATACTTTACACTATTCACTGTACGATAAAATACCACACCAAAATCTGCAAGTACATATGACATATTACTTAAAGCAACACTATCATTTCCCGGAACAGACTTTATCTTATCAATCGCCGTTGCCTGCAAATCTGATACAAGAAATTGTTTCCCACCGCCATCAGGCACAAAATATTTACTGCCATCTATGTATGTAATGACAACCCCTTCTGCACTTTCAATACTTAACCTTGTGTCTTTTATTTCGAAATCAGTATCAAACCATTTGCTTCCATCCTTGTTACATATATTAACACACTTATTTTCAGAATTCTTTAATATGAAAGCTCCTTTCCCTTTTCCAGTGTTATTAATTGATTGCACATTAACATACTCACCTTCCAAAGTAAACCCTTCCATATACCTGTTATACACAATTGTTTTTCCATCGCTATTAACTATATAGTTTGTTTCTTTATTTGATATTTTCTTGAGATTTCCTTTCTTTTCAAACATTTCTCCTGTTGTATAATTATAATATCCATATTCATCATCGAACATCAGAATAGCTATCATATCCTGATGATTCGCATTTATGTATATAGAACCTCTGCTTACATATTTCTTCCCTTGACTCCATACTTTTCCATTCATATCAATCAAGGTAGCATATCCGTCTGCATTAACAAAAAGCATAAAATATGTTTCATATGCCTCACCTATTCTAGCTGAATAATTATGTATACGTAAACAATCCTTCTCAGTAAATATTACATCTCCATTTTCGCTGACAAGCGTATAATCAAATAAATTATCATCTTTATTCTCTTTGAGTCCATATATGAATTTTTCTTCTACATTTTCATATAAATCAATATCATCATACCATTGTTTATTGTTAAGTGTTATCTGGTTACCTACTCTGTCTATTGTTCCTAATTTCTTATCTTTCTCAACAATTGTATATTTATATGTCATCTTTGAAAGAGTTCCATATATTGCGTCATATTTCTTATTGCCATCTGCGCCCTTATTCTCAAGAATATGACTCTCACCATCCTTATCATAATACGCCAAAACAGAATCTGACGACAATGAAACTTTCTTATTAAGTTTACATCTTGACGAATATGTTGATTCCTCTATATTAGAAATCAATATAATACCTTCGTCATATGTAACTCCATCATTATACTGTCCATCATCAACCAACTGAACATACTTTTCATTCTGAAATGCCGTCTGTTGTTCTCCCGCAGCATATGTCTTCACCGCACTACTATTGCCAGTTATAAACATTCCTGTTGTCATAACAAGCGCCATTGCGGCCGACACAGCTTTTCTCACTGTTCTTACCATTTTCTGTTCCTCCTCATAATTAATCTTTCTTCAGTCCATAAACTGATGATACACATATTCCCAGTATTATCCAGAATACCGGATTCACTGTGACCATACTGTCATTTACAAGACCATATATCATAAATCCTACACCAGCTACAAAAGATGCCCCAGCCACTGATGCAAGATTATGTTTATTGTCATTATTATAACATAACTCTATACATTTGTAATTAGATATGTAATTAAATATAACCATAACAAATATCACAAGCATAGCAATCAGGGCTATACACCCCTCTTCCATCGCTGTCTGAAGATACATGCTATGTGGCTTATCAATCACAAATTTGGTACTTCCATGGGTATTCAGAAGTCCAACATAATCATTCTGCTTAAAGTAATATGCAAATGTTCCTGCTCCATGTCCGACAACGATTGTTTTTCCTAGCATTGGCAGAGTGTTCATCCATGCATATCCACGACCTGTGAACAAAGGATACAGTCTCTTGCCAAAACGGCTTGTTCTTGATACATCTGTAATCTGTGTCCCATTCTGACCTACTCCATAAAATACATTGTCTGCCACATAGAATTCTATTGTATCATCATATCCCAGATTGATAACAATCTGGTTATATGAATTCATTGAAATTGATATCATTGCATAATCTTTATCTTCAAAATGTATCACATCATCTTCATTGCTGACATCAAGCTTGTTACCATTTTCATCCATAAACTGCAGTGTTCCACCATTCATCGCAAGACATAATTCCCTGTCTGGTCCTATAATTCTCAACCTGTTATCTTCCATTTTGATATCATCAAGCTGGAACTTATCTGCATTGCTGTTTACCTCGTCAATCGTTTCATTAGCTGCTATGTCCTTTCCTGCTTTTAAAAGTTTCCCACCAGATATAACATTTGTAAGAATAACTATAAACAGCATAGCAAATATATACGCAACGAGTCTTTTCCACATATATTTCAAGCTTCTTATATGAATCACTAAAGCAAGTATTATCTCAATAATCAATACATAAAATGAAGCTGTCGCCTGCGACTTAAACACGCAGAATATCATCCCTGCTGACGCAATGCCATATATAATCTGCCCTATTTTCTTATTCTCTGCCAAAAAGAAGTTCCACATAAAAGGAAATATCAGTATACAGAATCCGCCGTAATAGTTGGGATTATAAAATGTAAGCCCGACCATATCAGAAAAGCCCGATACTCTTAGTTCCGAAACTATCCCCTTATATGCCTGAGGAGTTATCATATTCCTTAGCCAGTCTATCTCAAACAATGGCTTGTAAAATGCTTCCACGCATGTAAGTATTACCGTAATTACAGCAATTCCAAGCATAACCCTCTTTAATAGTCTGCTCATATTCTCATAGCAGAAATAATTCATTCCACCAAGAAACAATAACATATATGCAATCAGCACATACACGCTCTCATATTCAGACGGACTTCCTTTTCTGACCGTAGCATGATATTTTGAGAAAATCGCTGATAAAACCGTCATAATAATAAATACTCCTGACGCAATTATCATCACCCTGTTACTCTTACTTCTTATCGGTGTTGCTTTAATTATATTATCTGGAAATATATTCTCACCTATAATAAAACATGCAATCAATATTCCTAGAATAATAACCGCCACAGCTTTATAATACAAGAAAAAATCAACAGACAGACCATCTGAATTCTGAAAATACTCTGATGCTGTCTCATCAAGTCTTACTACTTTCATATATGTAATCCAAGGAATAACTGCCATACATATAATAATTATTAATGCTGCAAGTTTCTTATATCCTGGTTCATTATTCACAGAATTTCTGACCTGTCTATTTCTCTTCATCCTTATTCTCTGTCTTTCTGCGCTTTATGATTACATATGCTGCACCACCAGCTATTGCAACAACAATAATTACAACAACTACTATCGCCGCAGCATTTACTTTCTTAGTCTTATTGTTCTTTACATCTGAGGAATTATCCTCCCCTTTGTTGCCACCTGCCGATATGCTGCCACTGGCAGATGAGTCATGGTCTGTTTTCTCATTAACAGATAATTCACTTTTCTTAACAGAATCACCTTTATTACTGCTTTCAGAATTATTATCATTCTTAGAGCTTTCACTAACAGAAGCATTTTCCTTAATCTGCTTCTGTTCATCCTCTGTCAATAAATCTCCAGCTTCGTTATATACCTTTTCTCCAACAGAATCATTATCTGTTATATTACTGACTGTATTATTAACTGAATATGAAATATTCACATCATATCTTTCTGATGTTGCTTTCTGTCCATTCTGAATAACTGCATTAGATACCTTCAATGCATTTTTCAGTTCCTCCGGATTATCAATACTTCCCTTCACTTTGAACTTCAGAGAAAACAAATCGTCGCTCCCCTTTTTTAGCGGATCAGATACGTTAAGATACTGATATGTTATCTTACCATCTTTTGCGGCTATATGGTCAAATCCCATGCCTCCATTATCATCCGCAATCTTTTTCATTGATGACATATCAACTTCAAGTAAATTCTCGTCATATGTAAGTTCAATAACCATTGTAGTTATTGTACCTGAAAATGAATCATTATAGTTGGTTATCTTTATATCTGCATCAACAACATCCCTAGAAGTATATCCTGACTTATCAGTCACAACGCTTAATTCAATCTTATCATCTGCTGCATAGCTCATTATTGGTGATAAATTAAAACTAACCAATATAATAAGCAATAAACCCAGAACTGCTTTTCGTATATGTTTTTCTAATCTGTTCATATCCTTTAACCCAAAGAAGGGCGTACTTAACATACGCCCTTCAACTTTTCCATATATTCTATTACTTTCTGTTTCTTCTTGCATATGGAACTGCACAAGCTACTGATACACCAGCTAATAATGCAAGAATCATGTACATATACATATTCATTGCATCGCCTGTTTTAACTCCATTACCACTCTCAGATGAGCCTGTTGAAGAACCATTATTGTCTGTTACATTCTCTGTAGAGTTCTGTGTATTGTCATTAGCTTTGCTCTCTTCTTCAAGAATCTTTTTAACTGATTCCTCAAGTTTTGTTAAGCCCTTAACATTACACTCAGCCTGCTCTGTTGCTGACATAGCATCGTAATCAGCTCTAAGCTTCTTAACAGCATCTATATCTGCCTTAGTGATATTATTCTTAAGTAACTTTGCTACTGATGCATTAAATGCCTCAATTGCAGCTTTTGTCTTAACTTCTACATCAAATGTAGCTACCTTATCTTCATATGTTACCTTAACTGTAATCTTACCAGCCTTAGCTGTATCTACTGCTGTAAGCTTAACATTCTTTGTAACATCTGCTGTTGTTCCGTTGTCATATACGGCCTGAACACTAAGTCCTGTTGAATCAAACTTCTGTCCTTCAAGGTATACAACCTTTGTAGGAGCACTAACAATCTTGATTTCCTTTAATGTCTTAGCAACTACTGTGAATGAGAACTTCTCTGTAAGGTCACCAATCTTAACTGTTGCTTCTGCACTACCAACCTTATCAGTCTTATATGAAACCATATCCTCAGTTACCTTAACAGGTTCCTTAGTATCATTATCATATGTTACTTCTGCTGTAATTCCTGTTAAATCAAGCTTCATACCTTCAACAACTGACTTATTCTCTGTACCTGAAAGCTTCATTGAAACTGGCTTCTTAGCTACTACATCAATTGTGAATTCAGCATTTAATCCTAATACAGAAACCTTAACAGTTGCCTTTCCAGCCTTAGCTGTTGAATATGAAAGCATATCCTTTGTAAGAACCACTTCCTTAGATGAGCCATCGTTATACTTAACTACTGCAGTCATTCCTGTAAGATCAAGTTCCTTACCTTCCTTAACGCTCTTTCCTTCAACACCCTTAAGTGTTACTGACTCTGGCTGTGGCTCTACCACATTGATTGTAAATTCTGTAGTCTTTCCATTGTAAGTAACTGTTACTGTCTTCTTACCTACTGTGCTTGTATCTACTGCTGAGCACATTTCACTCGTAACATCAATATTCTCTGTTGTGTTGTTATTGTATGTTAACTTAATCTTAGCACCGCTTACATCCATTGTCTTTCCAACAAATACATCTGTCTTAGCTGGTGCAGATGCCATCTCAATCTTATCAAGTGATTTTGCCTTTACTTCAATCTTGAAAATCTGGCTAAGTCCTGCATACTTAACTGTAACATCAGCTTTGCCAACCTTGCTGTTATCGTATGTTGACATATCCGCTGTTACATCAATTTCTTCTTCTGTGTCATTGTCATATTTAATCTTAGCCTTGATACCTGTGAAATCAAGTTTCATGCCTTCGATAATAGTCTTGCCATCTGTTCCGAAGAGTTCCATTGATAAGGCTTTCTTATCTACAACTGTAATTGTAAAGAAATCTGAGAGTTCTCCAACTGTAACCATAACCTTTTCTGTTCCAACTTTAGTTGTGCTGTATGAAAGCATATCCTTTGTTATATCATATGTCTTTGATGAACCATCATTGTAATTAACTGTAACTTTCATTCCTGTAAGGTCGAGTTCTTTACCAACCTTAACTGTCTTTCCTTCAACACCGTTAAATTTTAATGAAACTGGCTTTGGCTCAACAACATTAATCTTGAACTGTGTTGTCTTACCTTCATATGTAACTGTTACTGTCTTCTCACCTGCAACAGATGTATCCGGTGTAGAGCACATAGCTTCTGTAACATCAATCTCCTCTGTTGTTCCATTATCATATGTTGCTGTAATCTTAGCACCACTTACATCCATTGTCTTGCCAACGAATACCTCTGAATTAGATGGATTAGATTTCATCTCAATCTTAGTAAGTGACTTCTTAAGGACATCAATAGTAAATGTCTGTGTCTGACCTGCATATGTAACTGTTACTGTAGACTTACCTACTGTTTTGTTATCATACTTAATCATTGATTTTGCAAGAGCAATACCTGCATCCTTAGAACCATCATCATATGTTACGTCTAATGTCATTCCTGTAAGATCAAGTTCTGTTCCTTCAACAATACTCTTACCGTTAACACCATTAAGTGTTATTCCTGTTGCCTTCTTATCAGATACTGTAACATCAAATGTTGCTGTCTTTCCCTGATATGTAACTGTTACTGTCTTCTTTCCTGCTGTGCTTAAATCTACAGCACTGCACATATCTGATGTAATATCAACTTCTTCTGAAGTTCCATTAGTGTATGTAAGCTTAAGCTTACCACCTGTTACATCAAGAGCCTTGCTTCCTGTAAAGTAATCTGTCTTTGTTGGATTCTTTGATACTTCAATTGAAGAAAGTTCCTTAGCAATTACGTTAACTTTTGCTGGTGTAACACTTGTTGAATACAGCTGTGTTTTGCCAAGTTTGAAATTCTTCATTATTAAATTATCCTGTGATACACTAAATGTTACATTCTTATTATCTGATATAGAATTCTTAACCTTTAATGTATATGATAATATTACATTTGTTTCATTCTTTCCATCAGAATTACCCTGCTTAAACTGATTAGGTCTATCCTTTCCCTTTCCATATGAAGCAGCTCCAATTATCTGTTTCTTATCTGCATCATAGTTAATATCAGTTCCGTCTTCTGGATTTCCATAATAAAGAAGTCCACCGTCCATTGAAACAATTTCAAACATATCAGTATCAACTGGTATTCCAAGCTGATATACACTAATTGTTGGATCAGTGTCACCACTAATTGTTGAATTAAAGCTGTCAATCTTAACTGTTACTGTTACCGTATCCCCCGGTCTTAAATCTGTCTTATCAGTTGTTACTGAAAGAGTAACATCTGCAGCTTTTTCATCTGCATTAGCACTGACAGAAGAAAGTCGGATTCCACTATACATGGCAACGATTAATACCAAAGCCATAAATGCGGAAAATATCCTTTTTTTCATGCTTTTTCCTCCTGCATATTATATTTATTTACACTTAAACATGTGTATCATAATGTTATCACTAACGTAGTTAAAAATCAATGTCTATTTCAATAAACTTTCACAATTTTATGTGCATTTTAACTACGTTTGTCAATATACTTAATCTGTTTTTGTACATTTTAATTAATCTTCTAAATTCCCAGAATATCCTTCTGGATTGCTTCCATATCAAGAACATCAATTGTTCCAGGTACAGTAATTTCTCTAAGACTTGAGCAGTCTATATCCTTGAAACATCTGTCATATCATTGTCGATGCCAAACCCATTTCTTTTTCACTATCTTTCTCACGCCTGATTTTCCCTTCATAATTTTTAGTTGTAGCACTCTTAATATGATTTACAATTATAACACTAACTTATCCAGTAAAATCTTTTGCTTCCTCAAATGCCTATATCATTACCTGAATTGCAAATATAACATTTATATTCATTATAATTCTTTGGTCAAAACAAGAGCATGTTACCCTTCATTAAGTAACATGCTCCTGTTTTTCATATACATTATCGTCTGGTGTTTTCACCTGTTATTTAGTTAATATTAGCAATTCCCAGAATATCCTTCTGAATTGCCTCCATATCAAGTACAGTTATTTCATCTGAACCTTCTGTAAGTTTTGCTGCTTCTTTATAAACTCCTTCAAACTCATCCCCAATTCCGAGAATAGATTTCTGGATTGCTTCCATGTCAAGTACATCGATTACACCGTTTCCATCTGTGTCGCCCTTGACAACAACCGTAACTGTATCAACAACTTTGTTATCCTGTGTTAATTCAACAATACATCCTGTTCCTACAACAGCATCATCAGCAAGCTGCTTGCCATCAGCACCTTTAACTGTGATATTCTTGCCAAAACCTATTACAAATGAATTCGCCTTAAGCGCAGGCTTAACTCCTGTAAGCATCTGTGTTCCTGATGAATTCTTATTGACACTGTATCCAAGATTATTATTCTTTACAACCTCAGCGATTGTGCCTGCTGATACATCTGGAGCATCAGGTTTATCCGGATTAGAAGATTTCTCTAGCGTAAATACCATATAGAATAAACTTATAGGATTATCCTTTGTGAGTACTACCTCCCCAGGTTCAATATCAACAGTTAATACGCCATTAGCGTCAGTTGATTTCTTAGTTCCATTAATTTTAATATTCTTGCTTCCTTCAGCAAACACAAGTGTGAGTTTTCCTTTTGATGCTGCTGTAAATTTAATGTTAGTCTTTGATTCTATCTTAAGAGCCTTTGTAAAATCTATACCATTATATGATAATTTTTTATTAGCCATATTTGTATCACCTGAAAATGTATAGAATGTACTTGTCAAACCATCTTTTGTAAAATTATGAACATATGAATCTGATGATGGTACGTCTGGTGTATCTGGTTTTTCAGGCTCTTGTCCTTTAATCGGAATAACTGCTGTTTCTTCATTACCACATACTTTACATGTACGGCTCTTAAGCCCTGTCTCTGTTTCTGTTGCTTCCTTAACCACGCTCCAGTCGCCATATGTGTGGTCTGTCTTAGGAATTGCTTCCGTGTATGTCTTTCTATCACATATTCCCTTTGTAGATGTACATGTATATGTAATAGTTCCTTCTTCTTTACATGTTGCCTTCTTAGTAACAGTCTTTACATAATTGTGATAATGCGCATTCGGATCGCTTGATACAATATCAATTGAATTAACTGTTATCTCCTTAAATGTTCCTGCCTTCATTGTCTTTCCATCACCTGGCTGGAAATTCATTGGCTGAATCATATATGTTCCCGCCGGAAGGTCTGTAACTGTACCGCTTCCCTTAAGGAAACACTCTCCTGCCGCATTAACTAATACACCAGTCTTAGCATCTGAATCATCTGCATATTTAATAGTAATATCAACTGTTCCACCTACTGTAAATGCGTATACTGTCTTACTTACCTTGCCTGGTGTTAATGTTGCAGGTAATGAAGTAACATTTACTGGTGTTACATTACTTGGAACATATGAAATCTGTGACTCTGTTATCTGATCTGCTGTAACAACATTTTCCTTTAAAACACCTGTACGGGCAGCTATTACTTTTCTTGCTTCTGTTATACTTGTCTGTAATTCATAATCTCCTGTTGGGATATATGAAAGTTTAGAATCAGTATCAAACTTGCTGTAATCAATATTACGTGCTGTAAACTTACAGTTGTTAGCCACTGTATCTGTCTTATTAGTGACAACTGTTCCATCCATCTCATTAATGCAGCTTGAGAATGAATCGCCAAAACTCTTAATAGCACCTGAATCCACTCTCTGAGGGCTCTTACACATATAGAACAGATTGTATTCAGAATAAATGTATGCGTTAGCTCTTACATTCATTGCATAATCTGTCTGTCCCTCAAATATATTATTGTACATATGTACATTAGCATTACGTGTTAATGGACCTCTCGCCTTACATAACTTCCAGTAATTGTGATGATAAGTAAGATTGTACTGTAAGCTTGAATCTGCTGAGCCTACAAGGTTAGTCTTATGGCAGCCTTCAAAGTAATTATAACTGCATGTAAAATACTGTCCACGCTTAAAATCTACTGAGCCATCGCCTTCGCCCTTATCTGACTCTGCCGGATTAGAAACATCTGGGCAGTAGAACTCATTATTATGTATCCAGCATCTCTCAACACTTGCTGAAAGTTCTGAATTAACATTTGATGATGCCTGAACACCTTCCATACCAATAGCATCTTCTGGTGTATTGATAAACGTAAGGTTGCGGACTTCAAAGCTCTTTCCCAAATCAGGCTTAGCACTCTCTGCCATGTAATGGAATCCCCAGCCATCAATAGTTGCATCTGTTCCAACACCTTCAAGAGTTATATCCTTACCAGACTTAATTCTCGCCATGTGTCCGTTATCACCAACTGAACCACCAAAATCATCTCCATTATACTGTGTAAGACCATCAATAAGTCCTGTTGATGCATTAAATGTTCCCTTCTTATATAATCCACTGTCACTTACAGTTCCGATAAAGCGGACAACTAAAGGAATATTATTCTCTGCAAGCTTCTGGATAATACCCTGATTAGTGTTAGCCTTGGCATATATTGTCTTACCTTTTGAAACTTTCTTGCATTCACCCTCGTGGCCTTTTTCTCCACACTCTTTACCTACAGAATTAAGAATATTACCAATACCCTTAACAGTTATCCCGCCATAGCTGAGTGTTACTGTATTCTTGTTCTCATCAGTTACATAAAGAACAATTGCGTTGTCCTTTAATGTTCCGTCATCATTATATGCACCTACTCCGTCTGTATAATTAAAATGTGCATATCCCGAACGGTCCTGTTCAGTTACATTAATTCCACTCTTAGTAACTGTTCCATTCTTGGTTGTTACTGTTAATGTGTATGTACCTGCTTTAACACCTGGAATATCAATTCTTACACCTCCGTTGTAATCCCTTACAAGATATGTAAAGTCTTCCCCAGTAAGTGTTCCTGATATTGTTCCACTATACGAAACGGCTGTTACATCAGCATCTTTTATGCCAGAAATTGTGGCATAAAGTGTTTCATTAGCTCCCCCAACTGTCGCAAAGCTTGCTGCTGATGCGGCATGAATTGTACCTGGTACTGCAATTGATAAATTACTTACAATAAGCAGTCCTGCAAGCGCTTTTGCAAAAACTTTTTTCATTTTCTGCTTCATTTTTCCTCTCCTTTACCTCATACAGTATACATGTTTTTGTGCATATCGAACATGAAAACTGATAAAATCAAGATTCATATTAACATTTTTATACAAAGAATTCAATCGTTTATTTTATATTCTAATTAATAATTTATACAAAAAATAAGGATATACCATCTTTGAAAGAATGATATATCCCTGTTATCGCTTATCTAATATTTAATTAATCTTCTGAATTCCCAGAATATCTTTCTGAATTGCCTCCATGTCAAGGACTGTGATGTCATCACCATCTGTTAATGAAGCAGCTTCTTTATATGCTCCTGATAACTTGTCTCCAATTCCGAGAATTGACTTCTGGATTGCTTCCATGTCAAGGACGTCTATTGAACCATTTCCGTCAACATCTCCTTTTACAACAATAAAAGAAGTTTCTAATATACTATTATCTTTCTTATATTGTAATATACATCCTGTCTTAAGTAACTCTATGCCATTCATTACAATACCATTAGAATCAAGTACACTAATTTCATCACCTAAATTTTTATATGAATTTTGTAAATCATAAACATTTTTATTTCTGCTCGCATTTACATAGGGTTCAACAACTCTAACTGTACATATTGCACTTTTTCCATTAGCAGTTGTTACCGTAACAACTGCTTTTCCGGTCTTTTTAGCAGTTATTATACCATTACTATCAACCATTACAACATCATTATTATCACTTCTCCAGCTTAATATTTTTGATTCCGTTGTATTATATGGAAATATCTCTGCTATTAGTTCCGTACTATTTCCTTCTTTTAAAACAATATCACTTTGGCTAATATTTATATCTAATAATGGAATATTTCCATCTTTGTCTCCTAATGCTATTTTTTGTTTTTTTATAGTTCCATCATAAAAGTTCCATTGTAATGTTACATATTCCGCATTACCAATATCATGTCCATCAACAATAAACTTACCATTATTACCAGTATTTATTTTGACACCATCAATGTACATATCTGCTATATCAGCAGTTGCACCCTTCATATATAATCTTCCATCAATATTAACAGCTTCATCAACTCTAAGGGGCATTTCTGGACAAAAATCTGAACTAAATGACATCATCTCTGAAAATGTGTTACTTCCCAATATACTTACTTCGCCATGTCTATATGAAGTTATATATCCATATGTCATATATCGTCCATATAGAGCTGCTGCCTTTATATTTGATACTTTTAATCCACCCAGTACATATATATTCCCTGTAACAACAACATTAGATAATGTTACTATAGCCTCTGGACCTACATATACATCTCCATTAATTGTTGTATTATAAACTGATGTATTCTTGTTATATACAATTACATCTGATAATGGAATTATGTTTTCATAACGGTTATCAATATAAACTTCAAAATCTCCTGCTGATAAGTCTGCTTTTTCTTCATAAAAATCATATACATTACTATTATGAATTTCTATTTGATTATCATATATATCCTCTGCTTTTATCCAACTTATTTTCCATATTCCACTTTCACTTGTCTCTTTTATTTCTATTTTTCCTTCATAATATCCTGTAATATTATTATATGTTAATACCATAGACTCTGTATTCTTTGTCTGTGGTCTCTGATAGAACATAAACACATGCTTTATCTCTGCTTCATCTGTTATTCTTATACTTACCTTTACACTATCCCCTATTTTGACCTGCTTTTTATCTACTTTTAACGATTGAACATTTATTACTGGTGCACATATATCTGTAGCATATACATATGTTGGCACAATATTAATAATCATTGTTAATACTATTAAAAATGTCATAATAATGCTTGCAATTCTCTTAATCAAATAACGCATATAAACCACTCCTCATTCTTTAGTACTTTTAATATATTAGTTTAATATTAACACTATTTTTATTTTATAGCAATAATACCTAAACCCTTTTAGAAAGCAGGAGCATGCTACCGAAAAAGTAACATGCTCCTGCTATTTGTGTATATCTATATTATGGACTGGTATTTCCACCTATTACTTAGTTAATCTTCTGAATTCCCAGAATATCTTTCTGAATTGCCTCCATATCAAGTACTGTGATATCAGCACCGTCTGTTAATGAAGCTGCTTCTTTATATGCTCCTGATAACTTGTCTCCAATTCCGAGAATTGACTTCTGGATTGCTTCCATGTCAAGGACATCTATTGAACCATTTCCATCTGTGTCACCTTTAACAACAACTGTAGCTGTATCAACTATCCTTTTATCCTGTATCAGTTCTACAACACAGCCTGTTCCCACAGCAGCGTCAGCAGCAAGCTCTGTTCCATCAGCACTCTTAACTGTAATATTTGTGCCAAAACCAGTCTTGAATGTGTCTGCTTTAAATGCTGGCTTCACTCCTGTAAGCAACTGTGTTCCTGATGAATCTTTGTTAACAGTGTATCCAAGATTATTGTTCTTTATAATTTCTTCTATGGTGTTCGGTTGGTCTTCTGGCAACTCAATAGTGACTGCCTCACTACGCACTACATTACCTAAAGCATCTTTGACATCCACATAAAAGATTCTCTTACCTGTTCCAACCATATGCCATGTGTATATCCTATCAAGCTTAGAAACATAAGTAGCATAATCTTTTAATATTATACATTCATCATCAACTGGATTATACATTATGAATCTGTAATTATAATCTGACACACCACCTTCTACTACTACACTTAATCTGACGATTTTTTTCTCATCATCAATATTATGATTCAATATCACCTTCATTTTCTCTGGATAATACACATATGCATGTCCCCCTTCTATAATTAAACTATCTTTATCATCATACATAATGCCACTTGTTTCATCTTTCCACTTGCCCGACAACATGCTGTTCTTTATCTCTTCTAAAAATGCGTCTTTATTATTGCCCATTTTATCAGGAAGCTTTATACTTCCAATTGTAGAATATTCAATAATCCCCTCAAAATTAGTAGCATTAGTCAAATCAAAATTACTTATATCTAATGTATGCAAACTCTTACACCAATAAAACATATTGTTCATATTTGTTACATTACTTGTATCAAACCCTCTTATATTAAGTGACTCTAAATTATTGCAAAAGCAAAACATTTCTTTCATGTTTTTCACTTTTGAAGTATCAAAATTGGATAAATCTAAATTTTGTAGTTTACGGCAGGAATAAAACATGGACTCCATATTTTCAACATTACTTGTATCAAATCCACTTATATCTATCGTTGACAGTCCTTCACAAACCGAAAACATCCCATACATTTCTTTTACTTTCCCAGTATTAAATGAAGATAAATCCAAATTCTTTAATTTAATACAATTCCAAAACATAAATGACATATTCTCAACATTACTTGTATCAAATCCACTTACATCAATTGCCTCCAACTGCGTACAATCACCAAACATTTCATCCATGCTGACTACATTGCTAGTATCCAAATTATTCAGTCCATCGATTATCTTCAATGACCCTTGATATAAAAACAAAGCATCAAGTTTAGTATTCTGTTCAAATGTAATTTGGTCTGTTATTACAACCTTTTCAATTGTTCCGCAGGAGTGCCATGGTCGAGATATATTTCGGGAAGTACTTTTTCCTACACCTCCACCAATAGTAAGTGTTCCATTATCATATGTCCATTCACATGTTCCCCATGTACCTGACGCGGTCTCACTGTCTGCCTGAACTGCTATATCCTGCTCCGCTTGTACCACTATCTGGTTTCCATCATTTTCAGTGGCTGATATACTAACCGCTGTCATTGGCATACTTCCAGCTATCATAATTGTTGCTGACGCAAGAGCCATTCCCTTTTTTACTATCTTTCTCATTCAAAGATTCTCCCTTCATAGTCTTTAATTGTATCGTTCTCAATATGATTTGTAATTATAGCACTGACTTGTCCGTTAAAACCTTCTGCTTCCTCAAATGCATTTATTCTTACCTGAATTGTAATTTACCATTCTTGGTCTGGAACTGCAGACTAATCCGCACTATGCCATGCCTGTAAGAGCTTTGCCTTATGATGGGCTTGGTTATCTTAAGGAATGTAACAAATTCCGTAATATGCACAAGGCAGAGCATGACTTTGACTCTGATATCGGTTTTCTGTCTGGCATGAACAAGTCAGACAAGATTCACCCTATAATCACGCTTATATTCTACTATGGAGAATCTCCATGGGACGGTCCTGTCACTTTATCTGGCATGATGACTGACATCCCTGACGAACTGCGTCCTTTCTTTTCTGATTACAAGATAAATCTTGTTCAGATACTTGATTCAGGACACTATCAATTTTATAATGAAGATGTCAAATATATTTCATGAAGCAGATAATGGAGGTGAAACTGCCATGTGAAAATGTGTTGAAAAGATGGAAAATAAATGGGTTCAGAAAGGTGAACAAAAAGAACGCCAGACAGCGATTATCACAATGATTGAATTAGGACTAAACAAAGAACAGATTCTTACTAAATACTCAGAGGAAGATTATTTAAAAGCTGAAGAAGCTCTTAATAATAATTAATTCTTAAAACTAGCAGGAGCATGCTACCGAAAAGTAACATGCTCCTACTCTTTATGTATATCTATGTTATGGACTGGTGTCTCCACCTATTACTTAGTTAATCTTCTGTATTCCCAGAATATCTTTCTGAATTGCTTCCATATCAAGCACCGTGATATCATCACCGTCCGTTAATGAAGCAGCTTCTTTATATGCTCCTGATAACTTATCTCCAATTCCAAGAATTGACTTCTGGATTGCTTCCATATCAAGGACATCTATTGAACCGTTTCCGTCAACATCACCTTTTATTACTATGTCCAGTTCTTCCTTTGCAGTTCTGTTCTGCATAAGAACCAGCTTATAACCAGTACCGATCTTATTAGTAACTGCAGGTTCTTCTCCATCTGAATTCATTATAGTTATATTAGAACCCGTTAACTGATTATTGAGCTGTTCCATTGTTATCTCACGTTTTATACCTGAAAGATACTTCTTTCCAGTCTCATTGTTTTTATTTATAGAAATATCAGTACTATCTGTTATATATTTCTTCAGATAATCCACATTCATAACAACTGGCTCGTAAAGTAATGCATATGTAGAGAATCTGTCTGTCTTAAATGTCAGTTTATTAGTAGACGCATTATATACAGCGTCTATTAAATCTACAATTCCCTCATGGTTTCTTGCAACTTTATAAGTCTTTCCATCTTCCTTGATATTATCTGCAAGTGATGTAGGGACATCAATTGATAATTCTATTTCAGAATTAAGTTCTCTTGTTCCTAAAAGTTTCTTACCTATAGTTTTTTCAATAGAAATATCTAGAAATGCTCCTATCTTCTTGTTACTGTCAGACTCTGTCTTTTTGATTTCTTTTTCTATTTTCTTTGTTTCTTCTTTACTTACGCTGTTGTTTTCTACCTTCAGGCTTATACTTACTGACTCTCCGTTTTCTACCTGTGACTTTTCATCATCAGTTAATACACTATCAATTAATTCCTGCTCACTATCGGCTTTTATTTCTGATTCAACAGCATTTTCTCCCGGTTCGCTCTTGATAGACACATAGCTTTCTTCCTTATCACCTGTTACTTCAATCTTTTCTCCGCCTTTGATTGTATCTGTTGAATTAATTGTTGTTTTTGTTCCATCCTCGCCATCAATTACTTTCTCTTTTAATCTCAGTGAATTAATTGCATCGTTGAGTTTTTTTGCCATTATAAGTACTTTGCCCTGGCAGTCAGACTTCAGTCCTCTTTCGATGGATTTAATAATCTCATCTACCTGATCAAAACCGTCATACTGAATCCTATCCAGACATTCCGCTTTTTTAATTGCCTCATCAACTCTTGAATAGTCTGCATCATCATTTATTTCAAATTTAACATCAGAGAACTGAACATGCGTACTTTTTCTTCCTGCAAATAATCCGACATAAATATAATCTTCATCTAATGCAGTAAATGAATCTCCCACATCAACACTCTTGGTATTACTATATGTCCCATCTGCCGATGTATAAGTCATTGTATATACATTTCCTGTTTTCTGAAGCTGAATGTCAAATTCTGTAATATCGCCTACCGTATACTTTGCATCTATGCTTGGTTCATTCACATTGCCAAGCATATAATCACAATTCTGGTACTGTTCTCTTTCTTCCAGAATTCTTTGCTCTTTATCAATACCAACTGATGCTGCTGTTACGCTTTTATCATTCATTAAAATATCAAGAGCTTCATTATTACAGCCATATTTATATGTATAACCTATTCCTAATCTGTGGTCATAGCTTTCATCTACTGAAGGAATATTAGAAATATGCATTGCCCCTAGCTGTAACACATTATTCCAGCCACCGGTTAATTCGTAATTCTGGTCACTTACATATATGCCAAATCCATTCTGGTCACCTCTATTAGACCAATATAGCACATTAATATGTGCGAAAATTGAAAAGTTACTGCTGTTTTTTATTTTGGTATATGTCGATACAATGCCATCTGCACCATTTCTAACGATTTTTCCCTCTTCTGAATACAATGTAACAGTATTACTTTCGTTCAAATCACCATCGACATAGCTGTTATTAGGATTACCATACTTTCCAGCTTTTGATTCTCTCACCCAGTTTGTACCAGAATCATTAGATACAACTACTTTAACACTATCATAATTTCCTACATTGTTTACAATATCACTTGAAATAACAGACCTTCCATTCTTGTGTGAAATCACTCTGAATTCGTATTCTTTGCCCACATCAAGTCCATAGACTTCTGCTTCGCCATTATTCGAAACAGCGCCTATTGTCCAGTTTTCATTGCTTGTTTCCTTATATTCTATAGTATATGAATATGCCTCTTTTACCTGTCCATATTCAACCTTAACCACTCCGTCTCCTATATTATATGCCATAAACGGTTTTGGAGGAAAAAGAGGGTAATCATAATCACAGATACATGATGCAGTGCTTTCTTTCTCTTCTCCTGTATATCTTATCGCCCTAATCTTACATGTATATTCATCTGAATGATCAACCTTAAATGTTATAAGATTATTAACATTATCAGGCATTGATGAACGTCTCTTCATGTATTCATTCCCATCACTGTCAACCAAAGTAGCCTCTACATAATCTGCTCCGTTTAATCCTATTGACATGGAATATTCCAGATAAATATACTGTCCATAATAGTAACAATTTGTTATCTGAGGATTTTCAACATTATTCCAGTCTTCTCGCTGCGTGTTAACTGTAACAGGCTCATCTGTTTCAACAGCATCTATTCTCATATACTCCATAGGCCATTCGTAATTATCACTCTTTGCAATATAATAATCTCCAGGCTCAATATTATATACAACATTGTATCTTAAATCATCGTCATATACATACCTTTCAGAGCCTTCAACTATACTGTCATCTGAAGCTCTGTAAACAGCATACTTAACATATGTTCCATTCATAACATACATATATGTTGTTAATTTACAATACTTACCCTGTGACACTGTGAAATTAACTTTACCGTTTGTTTTCTTACTCCCTACCTTAAGGAAAGTATCACAGCTACAAAATAAACCATCCTCCATATAATAATTCAAGCTTCTGGTTTTCTTCTGAATATCTGCTGTATCAGACTTTGCATCAACCCAGAAGTAATTATTAGCATCCAGATAACATTTATCTCCAGCTAATCTTAACGAATTAGTTTTATCTGGCAGACTTGGTATATAAGAATACTCCATTTCTGTGTTCTGTGATGTTTCCTGTGCATGTACTTTGTAGCTTTCCTGTGGAAAACATGTTATACTCAGCATTACTATCATTATAATGCTTAAGATTCTTTGAATTTTCTGTTTAATCATACGCCTTTCTCCTCATTATTATTTTTATAAATCTTCCAGTTCACTCCATATATTCAAAGAATGTGTCCCTGAAATCTTTTCTCTTATCTCTTGCCACTGGAAGTCTTACCTCTTTTTCCTGGTACGACACAACAACCTCATTATTTTCTATTCTTTTTACATAACCCATATTTACTAATATGCCTTTGTTGATACAGTAAAAATAATCAGGTACTTGTGAACAAATACTTTTAAATGACACATAAAATGACTGAATTCTATCCAGCATATATATAACTGTTTTGTGAGCTTCACTTTTCACATATACAATTTCATTCATATTTATCCTGAATACAGTATTATTAAAACTGAGTACTAGTTCCTCTTTCGACTGTTCTTTGTTATCATGTACACTGTTAAGCAGTTTCTCAAGGCTTTCCATATTCATAAATATGACATCATATTTTTTTCTGTCTTTCAGCACTTCGGAGAACAGTTTTTCCATATTATCGTATAGCTCTATTATTATTTCCGCATTATAACCAAGTACCTTTTCTTTTATGCTTTCAGCATTCTTAATACAATCATCACATATTGCAATTATCATATCTGTTTTTCTACATATACCTTTTCAATACTACGTGCCTTAGTTCCTGCGTTCTCAAACATATAACTTCCTCCCATTTACTTGTCATTGCCATTTACCGGCAACGCTCAATTAATTTATGATTATTTTATATTTTTAGAACTGTTTTGCCTATTGCTTTTGCACCAACTGTTGTTTTGCATGCATTAACCGTTGATTTAATACTCATAAAAAAATCTTAGGCAGTTAAGCTAACCACCTAAGATTCTTCATTCTTAATATTATAATTGTGTATCTATCCAAAATATTCAAACAATCTATTTTTAAAATCTTTCCTCTTGTCTCTAGCCACAGGAAGTGTAATTATCTGTTTCATATATGACACTACCACGTCACTTTTTTCTATCCTTTTAACATAATCCAGATTCACTAACAGCCCTTTATTAATGCAATAGAAATTGGTTGGCATCTGTGCACATATATTCTTAAACGGTACATAAAATGACTGTACACCATCCAACATATATATAATAGTTTTATGAGCTTCACTTTTTACATATACAATCTCACTAATTGTAACCCGGAACATTGTATCATTGTAACTAAGAACAAGTTCTTCTTTTGATTTTTCTGTACTTTTCTGTATTTTATCTAAAATTTTTTCTATGCTTTCGATATTAACCGGTTTATTGATAACACCAAATATATCAACGTTGTTCCAGAACAGCTTCTCTATGTATTTCATGGTATATGCTGTCACGCATACTATTCTTGCACGACAGTCCATATCGCTTAACATCTGGACATAATCCACACCACTTCTGGTATTATTCTCCCATTCCATATCCATGAATATCGCATCATATTTTCTCTTATCCACCCTGACCTCAGAAAATAATTGTTCTATATCATCATACAGGTCTGTTTCTATCTCCTCATTAATAACAGCTATCTTATCTTGTATATCTCTTGCATGTTCCATGTAATCATCACATATCGCAATTCTCATATCTGTAATCTTTCTTCGTATTCCCGTTTCATGTTATCCAGTATTGCTATTGCCTTCTGCGGCTCTGTTACCGCTACTGCATTCACAACAGTTATCTGATTAATATAATCATGCCTCAGCTTTGCCATATTTTCATTCTGCATAAGAATGTTATCAAGTCTTTCCTGCTCCTTTTCATATACTTCCCTATATTCCACAAGGTACTGCTTTCTATGCAGTATAGTACTTCTTATTAGTATAATGGCAAGTATGACTAAGGTAAAAAGATTGACTATTATAAAAATGTTGGTATTAACACTCAGATTGTATTGTGCAATTATCCTTTTAACATAGCTAGGATATATTGAACAGTAGCATGCAACAAACAGGATTGCAAAAATACCCTTTTCATCAACATATACATTGTCAATATAATTCTTTATCCTTCTCACCAGAAGATATAACAGAAAATCCATCATTGATATAAATATAAGCTCAATCAGACTCATTGAAAAGAATGTGTCTGAAAAGATATTTCCATCATAACTTACATTTAATACTACAAGCAATGACTCTGCTGTAAAACATATGAATGTCATTATTCCATATGCAAGTATGAATTTATATATTTTGCCCTTTAATGCTGTCAGAAATATTCCAAAAAATAATACATTATTCAACAATATAAGAGCAAGATCAACCTTGCTGTTTGTCTGGACAAAATATTTAATATTTCCTATAAATATACCGAATATTAATAATTCAACAAATAATTTTTTTAGACTAATCTTATATTCTGGTATAATAAAAAGTGAAAATGTAGAAACTATATTTGCAAGACTTATTATTATCAGATTAATTACTATTCTCATACTGTTTCTGCCTCCTCTCTTTTCCCATAGCATAATATAACCTTAGCAATGTATTCTTTCTTATTAATTATTGTATTAAATTGTCCTCCGTATTTCTTTGCAATATCCCGCACAATAATTCTTCCCCAACCATGTTCCTTAAGACCTGTCCTTATGCCTGCTGCCTTTGATTTTATCTTGCCTGCATAAGAATTAACTACACTGATTGTCAGATAATCCCCATTCTTCTTCATTGTCAGATTAATGTATTTCTGTGATGATTTCCCATCACATTTGCAATAATTATATGCATTATCAAGAAGATTCAGCATAACTGACGATAATGACAAATCATCAATTTCTATAATAGAATTCACATCGATATCCACATTAAAATCAATATCTGTGCACCGGTTCTTCATCAGGTAAATAATCTGGTTAACAATGGTGTTGGAACAATACTCTTTAATGTGCATATCCATAACCGTATTCCTGATATTATCATCAAGCTGTTGTCTAGAAACATTTTCTTTAATTGCTGCTTTGATTTCATCTATACTTTCTATCGATTTCTGTCCAAAGCCTTGATATAGCTGCATTACATCCGCCTGATTTTCCCTTAGCACCCTGTTATCCTCTATCTTACGGAACGCCTTCCTCTGATTCTTCATATCCGGAATATCAAATAAACTATACATGCTCAGATTACAGAAAGCACTTCCTACAAACCATGATGTAAGCATCAGTGCAACATTCGCACCATCCGGTACAGCATATATACACAGAGGATACATAATCACCAGTGGAACAAACACTGCTATATTAATAAAATTTCTATTATATTTCTTTATCCAGAGTATGACCAATACCGCCAGATACACCAGTATCATCTCTATAATTAACGACATCTTATAACTATTAAAACCAGCCTTTAATCCGAACAATCCCAATTCAATAATATAACTTACCAGCACAGCCAAAATGCCTTTAATTTTCTTGTTCTCGCTATTATCAATAAGTTGCACTGCAATATAATAGCTTATCTTAACCCCTGGTGTCATCAACAGACATACTAAATAATACATTCTCTTTTGTATAAGCTTTTTAAGCTTTCCCCCTCTTGCTTTTTATTTCATACTTATAAACTGATTTCATAGTACATTTGTTGTCTATTTATGTCAATATATTATATTAAAATTAAATATATTTGAAAATGGACTATTTATTAATAACATATTTGATTACCTGAAAATCAGACAGGAACATGTTACCGGATAAATAGTAACACGCTCCTGTCCTTTTTATGTATATCTATATTACGAATTAAGCTTTCTGACAACAATGTTTCAACCATAGTTGTCTGTATTATATCATCAATGTAAGCCCAAAACCATTTGCTTCCTCAATAGCTTCTTTTTCTACCTCAATTGTATACAAGGTACAATACTATCCTTATGAAACCTGTCTATGATTAGTAACACAGAACCTGATAATATATACAGCAAGCAGTTCAATTATCACAATAGCCGCAATGATTATCATATATTTATTAAAGCTGTGTATATCTGTCAATGTATGCAACAGCCATGAATACATCATACTTGTAAAGCATGCTCCTATCAGACTGTACTCCCTTCCAGTCTCTCCTTCATATTTTCGCATGCTGACATAATTCTGAATAATAAGCAATGCAAGATTAAGTATAAATATTATAATAAGCTGCACATTTATAATTCGTCCTATATTTCCGTCTATCTTCCATGACTGAATTTCATGATTATTAAATATGCCAGTTACAATTATCATCATAATAAAACTGTATGCCATACTTCCAAATCCGATAATATTATATATCCGCTTATCCGCATTTTCTCTATTTGGATCTGCACCGATTAATCTTTCTTTCAGAAACACAGCTACAAGAATAACAGCAAGAGATATCCCAAGATAATACATTCCCGAACTGTCAATATGTCCCCTGAATGAGTACCACCCACACATAAGCATATATCCAACAATAATAACAGCAACAATTCCTGTTATAAGTTCTCTTTTCTTTACTCTGTCCTGCAGCTTTGCCACTCTCACAACTTCTGTAACCGCTGTTTCACTGTCGGTATTCTTCTCCTTAATCTCCCCTATTACAATATCCTGAATCCTTATGTCAAGTATTCTTGATAACTCTTCTATAACACCTATATCGGGAAAACTGTCTCCAGTTTCCCTTAGTTAAAGATATGAACCCTCTTTATCAGTCTACTTTTCCAATAAATCGGTAATATATCTCTATTTCCTGTATTCTTTCGTTCTCCTCATTCGTTGTTGCTTCGTGAATAAGGATTTTTTCTATCATTGCATTTAATAACGGTGCTGTCAGTTCCTTTGGTACGGAATACTCCTTGATTAACTCAATCCACCTTTCAGCACCTATCATATCCTGTTCCATTTTACTTAATTCTTCTCTTAGGTTGGTTATCTGCTGTTCCAGTTCTATCTGTTCTTTCTGATATTTCCCCGACAGCATGATGAAGTTTCGTTCCGTTATCTTCTCACAGGCTCTATCTTCGTACATTTTCGCAAACAAGCGGTCAATCTCATTTTGTCGGTTCTCGGCTTTCTTCAAGGCACTTGCCTTTTTCTTCTTTTCCCGTATTCGCTCTGCATTGCCAGCCTTTTGTATCTTATTCAACACCTTTTCTTCGTCCTGCTGTACTGCCTTAGCCCAATACTGCAATCGTTCCAATACGGCTTGATACAACACATCATAACGGATATAGTGCATAGAACAAGTACCTTTGCCAAACTGCCCGTAGTAACTGCAAGCATAATAACTGTATGGCGTTTTATTTGCCTTATTTGTCGCAAACCGCATAGACCAGCCACAATCCGCACACTTGACAAGCCCTGCAAATATCAGCGTTGCTTTTTCCTTTGTCTGTCTACGCCTTGATTTTATCTGTTCCTGCACACGATAGAACACTTCCTTGTCAATAATCGGTTCATGGGTATTTTCTACTCGAAACCATTCACTTTCGGGCTTACGCACTTTTTTCTTGCTCTTGAATGAAACTGTTGATTGTCGATTATGAACGCTGTTTCCGATATAGACTTCACTTTTTAAGATTGCCTTGACATGAGCAATCGTCCACTCATAACGCTTGCTTTCGGGCTTTCCCTCAAAGATGTGTGCAAAAGTACCGTACCTTGTGAAATTCAGCCAAGACGCTGTCGGAACTTTTTCTTCTCGCAGTACCTTTGTGATTTTTGCACTACCGTAACCTTGATAGGCTAGGGAGAAGATTTTTTCAACAATCCATTTTGTTTCCTCATCAACCAGCAGTTTTCCTTTGATGTCGGGGTGTTTCTTATATCCTAACGGAGCATAAGCCCCATAATACGCACCCTCTGCAAATTTTGTCTTAAATGCCGATTTCACTTTACGGCTTGTATCTCTTGCCACCCATTCATTAATGATATTTTTAAATGGTGCAATCTCACTTTCGCCTTTTTCGCTGTCTACACCGTCGTCAATCGCTATGTAACGGACATTATGGCTGGGAAAATACAATTCTGTATATTGTCCTGTCATAATATAATTTCTGCCAAGTCGGGAAAGGTCTTTCGTTACAACACAGTTGATTTTTCCTGCCTCTATATCTTCAATCATTCTCTGGAAACTCGGTCTTTCAAAATTTGTTCCCGACCAGCCGTCATCAATATATTCATCAATCACATTCAAATGATGTTCTTTTGCATATAGACGCAACATACTTCTTTGTGTGGTAATGCTGGAACTTTCGCCCTGTAATTCATCATCTCGGCTTAACCTAAGATAAAGTGCAGTATTGTAAATCTGTTGTTTCATTGTCAGTTATCCTCCTTTATAACTAACCCGTGTTTACAATACCTGCTTGCAAGTAAAGTATAACACGGGTACTTTTTGTCATTCAATCTATTTCTTACAACTGCACCGATTTTATGCGATTGTCTGCTTTGCTTTTTCCAGCATAACATCTGTCAGAAGTTCTCCCATTGTCTTTCCCTTTTCGGAAAAATGCTCTTTTATAACAATCTTTGTTTTTCCTCTGTTGCCAATGCCACGCTTATTATTTGTCTTTTCCTGCCTTGTTTTTACAATATCAGCAATAACACATACCCCCTTTCTGTAAAAATCTTTTCTAAGCAATTCAACGGCTTTTGTCATAGCCCACAGGAGTTCCACCTCTGCATAGTTCTTATGTAGCCGTACCCATTGCGTGCGACGCTCTGAACGCTCAAGCTGTGGCTGTACGGGAGTATCATTATCAGACAGGACAGGTCATGGCGATAAAAGAGAACAAATCTTTTACAGGAACACAAATAAGTTGTCGCTCGCTTTTGCAGGGGAAAGGTCATGGCGTATCTGTTTCAACGGCTCGCTGTCTGTCAAACGTATTGAACTGCTTTATTCAGTTGTCAAAGAACATGAAAGAAGAAAATCGTCTTTCCTATATACCGCGTTGGAAAAGAGCAGAAGCGTAACCAATCTTCAAAACTTTTCTCTTTTCCTGCACCATATAGGGAAAGAAAGTGTCATTCTGCTAAGTTGGTGATGAAAAAATCTGATTTTCTTTTCACACCCTAACTACCCATGCAACACTATTACTACCAACTATGGAATGAAAGATTTTCTTTGCTCCATATAGGGAATGGAAACTACGGATTGTTAAGTTGAAATTGAAAATCGTTTCTTCTTTCACATCATATAGGGACAGCAACCACCGATTTAATGACCTGTTTTCAAAAAAAGTCAGATTTCCTTTCCTTGCACCATATCTGTACGCAAGTAACCGTTTTGTTGCAGATTTTTTGAAGAAATTAAAAAATACCGTCATTCCCTTGTGGAACAGCGGTATCTTTCTCAATCATATCTGCTATGTCTGTTGTCATTTGTTTAATTTTTAATTCCTGCTTTTCTGTTAGTCTTGTATGTCTGTCGATTTCTTCCAGATAATTTGCTCCTGTTTTCTTTTCAATCTCTTTTATCATCAATAAAGAGGGCATGACCTGTCTTTCTAACCAGCGTTTTGTTTTCTCCATATTGACAGCAACAGGCGTCATAATAAACGGAAGTGAGGTCGTTACATTATCTAAAAATATATCCCATAAAATATAATCGGGAAAATCTATCTGTGTGAGGATAAGGCTTGCTATGGTCTGTTCGGGATTTCTTGTAAAAACAAGTTGTTCTATCGTTTGTTCTGCTTTTCCATTTTTTAAACGAATTTCAAAGCGGTTCTTAATGTTTGTTTTTATACCTTTGCTTTTTTGTTCCTTTTCTTTTTCATACAGGCAAAAGTAGATGGAACTATTCTTTGAACCGATATAAAAGGTTTTTGCAGTATCTCCATGTGTACCCGATAATTTCCCACTGTCTACTGCTTCATGGGTTCTTGAACGTTTCCATACCTTGTTGGCATAATAGCGTTCCCTTAGAATTTCTATATCCAGCAGTCCGCCCATATCATTGACCGCTAAATCTATGCGTTTAAAAACACCTTGATAATCTATACAACATCTTAAAAAGTAATACCAGTCTATCCCTCTTGCCTGTAAAACATATTCCAAGTTCCGACACCCCATACCTCTTAATTCCAATAAAACACCCATAGAACTATCTTTAGAAGCATTTACACTAATATCCCCATAGACATACTGTTCTTCATAGCCATACATTCCGTAATCTTCATGGATAAAATATTCGCTCTTCATTGCCAGTACATTTTTTATAATTTCCAATGCGTCTGTGGTGAGAAAACGAACACGCAGGTAGTCAATCGTTAAAGTGAAAGGCTGAGTACAATTACAATAATCAAGATAATGTAGAAGTATATGTTTCATTTCTTTACTGGCTTTTGTTTTTCCGTTTTCAATTTCATTTAAGTTCTGCCTGCTGATTTGCAATTCCTGTGCCAGTCGTGATTGCGAATAATCACAGTCTTTTCTCTTTTGCTTTAATGTTTCAATAAATTTCATATCATTCATGCTTTATTCCTCCAATCAAAAAAGGCATATACTCATAGAAGCATACGCCTTGTATCTTATCATTATTTGCTATTGATATGCTGTTTTAGACCTGTCGGATCGAAAAAATAGGATGTGAAGTGAAATAAGTTCTTATAACCTTGTAAATCGTTGCATATCAGCAGTTTTGTATTTGTTTTTGCTCTTGTCTTTTGTAATAGTACCCCCCTGTTAGATAACGGGGGCTTTGAACGGCTCGCAAGCTCGCCGAACCGCCGAAGCGAACCGCCCCCTTGCAAGCATGGCGGAAAAATCTTAAGGATTTTCCCGCCAACGTGGTCGGATCGCTCCGTCGGTTTAACAGCTTTTCTGTTTCTCTCTAGTTATCTACGCATATAAATCAAATCGGTTATTCCGTTATAAGTCTGTGTTTTACAAAGCCTTAACTTTATTTCCCTGTCTATGTTGCCCAAAAGACGAACCCCATTTCCTAACAGAGTAGGAATAACAGAAATGTAATATTTATCAATCATATTTTTGCTTACCAACTGCTGAACAAGATTTGCTCCGCCACAAATCCAAATATCCTTTCCTGCTTCTTGTTTTAGCCGTTCCAATAATAAAACAGGATTTTCACTTGTAAAATGAATTTGTTGGGAAGAATTGCACTCTTTATGTGTTAATACATAAGTTGTAAATTTATTATATACCCATTCTTGCGGAGAAAGTTCAGTAACAACCTGATGAGAAGTATTCCACCCCATTAAGACAGTATCTATATCTTTGGTAAATTCTGTATAAGTGTCGATGTTTTCATTGTCATTTCCATGACCATTTAGCCAAGCTACTCCACCATTACCGTCCGCAATATATCCGTCAAGGCTCATGGCAATAAATAAAACTACTTTTCTCATTTTTTCTCTTTTATAAATACAAACAGGAATTTATTTCTCTTTTTTACTCATAAGGGAACAACTGATTGCTACAAATAAACCCATTAAAATCCATGGAAATGCTGCTCTTATAAAATCACTAACCATACTTTATTCCTCCTTAAATTCCAATTTCCTTAGTTCTACAAACTGCAATTTATCTTAGAAATTACAGCGATGTTATTTTGATAAACTTTCAAGAATTGAAATATCATGCTTATCTTTATCTCTTAATTCATAACCTGAGTGGAAAACTCTTTGGCCTTTTAAGGATATACAAGGAATTGTTTTTCCTTCAAAAAAAGCACTACCAAAGTAATCTTTTTCAAACTCATACCAGCCACCCTCTAAATCAGCTTGTTTTGAAGTTCCGTCCTCATTTAAAACGAACGGGTGAATGTCTAAGTAACCAAGTTCATCACTATATAACTCTATTCTAACCGGTTTCCAGTCTGTATCAATTTTATAGCCCAGATTCAAAAGCACATTTAACAATTTTTCCGTATGTTGAGCATCAAAATTTATATCTATATCTCTATGAATTCTTGTTTGTTTACCAGCTAAAATATCTACACCCCATCCGCCATCCAACCAGTATGTAATTCCAGTATTTTCGAATAATTCTATTACTTTCATTAAATCTTCTTTTGTTGTTATTTCTTTTCTACCCATACAAAGTCTCCTTTACAACTTCTATATAATTGTTTAGTTAAGTCAATATCAATATCTAATTGCCAAGGCTCAAAATCAAAAATCATGGTCATCACACTCCTTTTTAAAATTCTAATTTATCGATTTCTTTTTACTTACTAATCATACCATACAACAGCATAAGAAACACTAAAATATTGCAGACCATACCGCCCCAAAACAGGTACAACTTCAAGCCCTCATATCTAAAAAAACTGTTCTTACTTTCCTCAAGCTCCCGGATCTTCTGCTTCATCACGCTCGTAAGTGTATCAGACTGCTTCTCAAGAAGCTTTGTAGCCCTCTGTATAGCCTCTATATTCGCCTGTAACGCCTTTCTAACCTCTTGGACGGTGTTTTCCTTAACCTCATCTTTCAAGCTCCCAATCTCGCCCGATATAGCGTCTTGAAGCAATTCGTTGCTGTTCTTCAGCAGCTCTACGCTCTGCTTCAGCTCGCTGATGAGCTTCCTGTTCTGCTCTGCGTCTCTCTGCCTGTTCTGCTCTGCCCTTACTTGTTCTTGATTTGACTGCTTCATCAATTCCTCGCAGTTCTCGCTCGACATCGCCAACGCTTCTTTGAGCAGACTGTTTTCCAGCTCTGTCCGGCTCTGTCGGTTTAACTCTTGAAGCTGCTCTCTTGGACTGCTCTGCTTCTGCTGTTCGTGCATTTCTCTCAAACTCATGCTCCATGCTCTCCTTTCCGAAATCCATATTGTAGTATTTTTCCAGCTTGTTATCCCTGATTTTACAAGCCTTTTCTCCTGCCTGTTCCCTGGCTAAGTCGGTATATGTGATGTACTTATGGCTGTCCTGCCAGTCCACTCCGTACCCTCTTTCATTCATCAGCCGGATAAATGTTTCCCGGCTGGTCGCTGTTTCCTTACAATCCAGCACCGCAAGGGCAATATCCTGCACATAGCTTTTGACCTTTCCCTGCTCTGCCTGTTTCAAAAGCTGGTAGGTGTCTTTGCTCCATGCCACCGTTTCTTCCCGGACTTCTCCAGCAAATGTCTTTCCTTTCTCCGGCACATGCAAGCCCTGTTCCCGGCTCTGCTCGTTGCACCGTTCCTTTAAGTCTTTAAGGTCGTGCTTACTCCATTGGAGCTTATGACCGTTCTCATAATTTACGGAATTGACAATAAAGTGCGTGTGTATATGCCCCTTGTCTATATGCGTGGCTATCAGAACTTCATGCCCTTTCCATGCCTTTGTATGCTCTGCCAGCTCGACAGCGTTCTTGTGAGCCTGCTCCGGGGTTATTTCCTCGTCCTCATGGTAGGATTGCACATAATGCTTATAGGTTCTTCCGTCCGTCTTGCCCCACAGCTCCTTTGTGGCTTGCATTTCTTCCTTGACCGTCTCCGGCTCACAATGCAGACCGCTGACAAGCTTCTCCTCTGTCTTTTCTTTTTTCGTCACATAATCTATTGCGTGCCCTATGCCCGCCTTTGAAGATACCGCCTTAATGACTGCCATACTTTGTTCAGCTCCTCTCCATGCTTCCGCACTTCCGCTTCACTCGGCAACATTCCCCCCTCATTACACCGCTTTGCTATTTGGTTGAGGTTGTTCCCTATCCGTTTCAGTTCCGGGATAAGTTCTTTGATACCGTCCGTATTCACGATCTGCTTCTCCAGCACACAGGAAAGGATATACTCCTGCTGGTTCTTTCCACTCTCTGAAATCTTCTCCTGCAACTGCTGGTATTCTTCTTCACTTACTCGGAATGATAACTGCTTTGGTCTTGTCTTGTTCATACCCTTACCACTCCATATCCATGACATCAAGTAAGTCAAAGAAACGCTCCAGCGTCTTATTTTCCTTTTCTGCCGGGTTCTGTTTTACATATTTATCAATTACTTTCATCAGCTCCTGCACCTCGTATCTGTACTCAAACTGAATTTTATCCATATCTTTTTTCATGCCTTTGACCTCTCTTTCTTCGGTGCTACCACCGTCATATTATGAGCCTTCCGGCTCGTTTAAAAGGGGGATTGAAGGGGGGCTTGCCACCCTCACAAGTTCTAAAGTGGTAACACTTTAGGGAACTTGCAATATATCCGCTACACATATTATAGCATGATAGACACCCTATATCAAGCGGATATATTCGTGCGTATATTCTGCCAAGAATATAGTGGAGCTTACTTCCTCTTGGGCGACTTTGGAAGTGTAGGTGGAAGAAAGTCAAGGGCTTGTTTTTTATCTGCAGTATGAGCTTCGGCTTGCCGATCAGCGAGTACAGCAGATAAAAAATGGTCGCAGACCACCCTTTACTTTCTTCCGCCGGAACGGACAATGAAGCACAGGGGGAAGTAACGGAACGGACGGACAGCCGTTTTCCCCTCCGGCATTATAGCCAACAAAAAAGAGTATCAAGGGTAAACGCTGCGGTCTTTCGACCGCCCTTGACACTCTTTTCCTTATGGCTCTGATAATAAACAAGGGGAAATGGCTTCTTGTGGCATTTCTGCCACTATGGTATAATGAGCGACGCTACCACCCCTATACAGGTACAGAAAGGGGGTGTGCCACCATGAGTATATTTTCGTCTTTCTTACTCTCTGTCTTGGCAAGTGTAGTCGCCTACTACATCTGCAAATGGCTGGACGGAGATAAATAGGCGGTAGCCAGCCTAAGGCATAAGCCACCTTGCCACAACGGAATAGAAAAGCCCCGGAGGTCGCAACTCCGGGGCTTTTTGCGTGCCACAATGAGCACTTTCGTCTTTCTTGCCTACTGGCATTATAGCATATGCCTTTCAGCATTTCAAGTATGCCCTACTTCCACCACTTATAAACCGTATGCTTTGCAAGTCCTGTCTCTCGGATGCAGTCCGCTTTTGTTCCCAGAGGGTTGCTTTCTCTCCATTCTTCGACAATCTTCGCCTTGTCTGGTCTCCCTTGTAGAGCTTTGCCCCTGTCCTCATTCATTGTTTCAAGGGTAAAACGTGCGATTTTTAAGTGCGTGGCTTGCTTTCTGCCGTTCCTCTTATTTGGCGGTATGACAACTTTCGTCTGCTTCTCTATCCATTCTCGGCTTGCCATAGTCGAAAGTAGCTTGTTATCAGCTTTGAGGGCTTTCAATGCGTCCTTTACATCTTCCCTTGTAAAATGGTTGTCCTCATCATCTGTAAGGCTCTCCAGATGCTCCAAAAATGAATAGGCATCTTGCCTTATTCGTCTTTCAGATATGCCACATTTCAAGCCATACGCACACAATGCCATGATTGAGAAGTACCTACCGCCTACCTTTACTTCGGTAAAAATCTTGTTCTTCCACCACTCATAAAGGGCTTCATTACACACCCATGTGCCTTTTTTCTTCGGTCTGCCCTCTACAACTCGCTCTTGATACCACTCTGGGTACAGCTTCTTTGCTTCGTCCAGTGACAGCTTACTCTTTTCTTTCTTCGGCTTCTCTGTAAGTACCGATAAATCAACCTTACAGTTCGGTATGCTGTCCTTTATATCTTCCAGAGTATAGCGGTTATCCGACATCTTATAGGCTTTCACTGGGAAGTCTGCCCCCAGCTTGCTCTGGCTCCCAACACACCTAAAGCCTTGATAGATACCTGTTATATCTGGGCTGTCTGGTCTGATACTGCTCGTATCGTTCCATAGTCTGCGGATAAATGCTTCTTTCAGCTCCGCAAGGGTATCTTCCAGATTATGATACAACTGTACTGGCTCTTTCAAAAAGTAATAGGCATGGACACCCTTTCCAGAACTCACAAGGTAGGTCGGTCGGAGCTGTACTCCGTTCCCGAATTGCTTCAAGAGGTTCTTCAACTGCTGTTTTCCGACATAATCAATATCTATTGCAACCGCATACAGTTCATGTGCGTTCTGCTTCGTGTGTGTCTTGCCATAGAACGTGATAGGCGGTATCAGTCCGAACTCGTCCCCTATGACCTTATCAAGCATATTCAGACTATCATCTATAACCCACTGCTTCGTTCTTCCCTTTCCAGATGGTCTTATCTGGGTTGCAATCACATTTCCTTTTCCGTCATGCTCTGCACTCTGTAAGCTCCCCTCTGGGAACAAGTCACGATAGAACTCATGGGGGCTGACCTCTGGAAAACCTCTCTCCAACATCAGCTCCTCTTTATCCCTATATACCTTTCTCCACTCATACATTGTTTTTGTATTTCTACGCATATTTTTCTCCTACTTAGATATATTATATAATATACTGCCCTTACTCCGCCTGACCGCTAATCTTATCAATAGATTTTTGCACCTTTTTCTCTCAAGTATAAGGGAGTGCCTTTTTGGTGTCAATATCTACACCTCACTCCCTCTCGCCCTTATCGCTTATCTTATCAATGAATTTATTGCACCTTTTTGACCTCTAAAAAAAGGGAGTGAATTAAGAATATCTCATCCTCACTTCACTCCCTCTTATTTTCATCACTACTCTTACCAATATTTCAGTATTTTCTACTTAGCATCACGAAGAGTTCCTTTCCATACTGCGTATTCGTCACCTTTCTCATCAGTTGCGGTTAATATTGCTTCACAATATGGATTTGATGGTGGATTCGGAGTCGTATATACATAGCTTCGAGAATTAGTTCCTGTATACCCATTATGATCTTCTTCATTTGTATGCCAACTATTTACTCCTTCAGCTCTTGTTACAAGTTTACTGGATTTTAATTTTAATGGATTAGACGTCATAGATGCCTTAACTGTGTACTGCGGTCTTCCAGATGAATCTAAACCATCATAAAAATACTCCATACTTCCTAAAATTCTATTTTCAATATCTAAAGCTGTAGCAGGAATAGGTTCTCGAGAAGAAATTGTGTTTTTTCCATCACACGCAAAATATACTTTATCCAGCAAAACAGATTCTCCATTAGTTGAACGAGTCACCGATTCTACCGCCTCGGTTTCAGCAGGAGCTGTATCTGCTGCAAAACTAACCATATTCATAGCCATCATCATTATTGCTGCCAAAGCTAACGCTACAGATCTGCGAATATTTCTCATTAATTTTCCTCCTATGTCAATGTATTTTTATAGCATCTAAAGCAACAAGTACATTGGCATCCCCTCCTTTTTGTTTTACTATACTATATTTTCAACAAAAAAACATTAATTATATATAACATTTTTATAAAACTTTACTTGACAAATAAATAATATAACACTATCAAAAACGTCCCAATATTACAGACCATACCGCCCCAAAACAGGTATATCTTCAAGCCCTCATATCTGAAAAAGCTGTTTTTGCTTTCCTCCAGCTCCCGGACTTTCTGCTTCATTACGCTTGTAAGCGTATCAGACTGCTTTTCAAGAGCTTTTGTTGCCTTCTGTACCGCCTCTATATTCGCCTGTAACGCCTTTTTTACCTCTTGGACGGTACTTTCTCTGACCTCATCTCTCAGGCTCCCAATTCCGGCTGATATGGCGTTCTGAAGTAGTTCGTTGCTGTTCTCTAACTGCTCGACTTGCTTCTTCAGCTCGCTGATGAGCTGCCTGCTCAGCTCGGCGTCTCTCTGCCTGTTCTGCTCTGCCCTTGCTTGTCCTTGATTTGACTGCTTCATCAATTCCTCGCAGCTCTCGCTCGACAAAGCTAAGGCTTCCTTCAGCAGGCTGTTCTCCAGCTCTGTCCGGCTCTGACGGTTCAGTTCTTGGATCCGTTCTCTCGGACTTGCCTGCTCTGACTTCTGCTGTTCGTGCATTTCTCTCAAACTCATGCTCCAGTTCCTCCTTTCCAAAACCCATGTTGTAGTATTTTTCCAGCTTATTATTACGAATTTTGCAAGCCTTTTCTCCTGCCTGCTTCCTTGCTAAGTCGGTATATGTGATGTATTTGTGGCTGTCCTGCCAGTCCACTCCGTACCCTCTTTCATTCATCAGCCGAATAAAGCTTTCCCGGCTGGTCGCTGTTTCCTTACAGTCCAGGACTGCCAGGGCAATGTCCTGGACATAGCTTTTCACTTTCCCCTGCTCCGCCTGCTTCAGAAGCTGGTACGTCTCTTTTTTCCATGCCACTGTTTCCTCACGTTCCGCTCCTTCAAAGGTCTTTCCCTTTTCTGAGACGTGTAGCCCCTGCTCCCTGCTCTGTGCGTTGCACCGCTCCTTCAGCTCCTGCAGGTCGGCGCTGCTCCACTGCAGCTTGTGCCCGTCCTCAAAATTGACGGAATTGACGATAAAGTGCGTATGGATATGTTTTTTGTCCTTATGGGTAGCCACAAGCACCTCAAACCCTTTCCATGCCGACGTATTCTCTGCAAGCTGTAAGGCGTTCCTGTGTGCCTGCTCCGGCGTGATTTTCTCGTCCTTATGGTAGCTCTGGACAAAGTGCTTGTATGTCCTTCCCCCGGTTTTCTCCCATAGTTCCTTGGTGGCTTGCATTTCGTCCTTTACTGTATCTGGTTCACAGTGCAGACCGCTGACAAGCTTATCCTCTGTCTTTTCCTCTTTTGTCACATAGTCCAGTGCTTGCCCTATGCCTGCTTTTGAAGATACTGCTTTAATAACTGCCATACTTCTCTCACCTCTTTCATGGTGTTAGGAAGCTCTTGCTTATAGTCCACATATCCATTTTCATTCAGCTTCTTGGCTATCTGGTTCAGATTGTTGCCTTGCCTTTTCAGCTCTGGATATATCTCTTTCAGTCCGTCCAGATTGACAATGTTCGACTGTGTGAGGGCTTCAATGATATATTGCTGTTGGCTCTTTCCAGACTGCTCTACTTTTTCTTTTATCTGTGCAAGTTCTTCCTCTGACACTCTTATAACTATCTGCTTCGGTCTTGTCCTATTCATTGATGAAGTCCTCTCTTTCCTTTACCCACTTCTTAATGAGTTCGATTTCCTCGTTCATGTTCGGCTCTTTCTCTGGCTTCCAGTCCGCTCTCATGTCTTTCAGTTCTTCCAGTGCTTCTTCTAAGTCTGCCTTATAGCTTTCTAAATCTTCTTTTTCGCTTGCTATATATTCATCAACACTATTGTAACAAGGCACACACTCATAGCTTGTTCTATCATCATTGTACTTGTGGTACACAATGTCTTTCCATTCATCACTTGGCTCTGCTATGTTCTGTTTAGTGATTTCAATGTCGGATTTTATTGTCTCTACGTTCTCCAACATATCCAGATAATGCTCTGGTTCATAACCCAAATTCAATAAGTGATTCAGCAGTGTAGGCTCTGGGAACATTCCGAACCAACAACGCTCGAACCACTGGTCAGCATAATCTCTTTCATCACTTCCATTGGAGTAAGTACCGCCCACCAAATCTCCGACAAAATTCTCTATCAGCTCTCCGATTGTCAGACCATGCTCCCCACACTTTCTCGCCAGTCGGTCACAATCTGCGTCCGACAATTTCACTGTGATTTTTCTCTCTCTGATTGTCTCAATTTCTTTCTGCTGTTCCTCGCCCCAACTCATGCTTTTACCTCTCTTTCATCTTGGCTATCACTCAACAAATTTCCGCATATCTGCGGTCATTTCAAGGGGGATTGAAGGGGGGCTTGCCACCCTCACAAGTTCTAAAGTGTAGCCGTTAGGCTATCACTTTAGGGAACTTGCAATATATCCGCTACACATAATTTAGCATAGTGATAGCCACTTGTCAAGCGGATATATTCGTGCGTGGATTTCGCCAGAAATACAGTGGAGCTTACTTCCTCTTAGGTGCTGTGGGAATGGAAAAAAGAGACAGTCAAGGGCTTCGTTTTTTTGAGTGCTTCCATGAGCTTCCGCTTGCGGATCAGCGAATGGCAGCAGTCAAAAAAATTGTCGCAGACAACCCTTTACTTTCTCTTTTTGGAATGGACAATGCTCCGTAGAGGAAGTAACGGAACGGACGGACAAGCATTTTCCCCTCGGACATTGTAGCCAACAAAAAAGAGTATCAAGGGTAAACTGCACAGTCTTGCGACTGCCCTTGACACTCTTTTTCTTATGGCTCTTGGGTAATTAAGGGGAAATGCCTTAGAGGGCTTCGCCCACGCTCCACCACTTATATACTGTCGGCTTCGATAGACCAGTATCACGAATGCAGTCGGCTTTCTTTCCGTCTGGATGTGCTTTTCTCCATTCTTCGACAATTTCCGACTTCGGTTTTCTTCCGTTCCCCTCTCTCCAATTCTCGTTATTTATATCTCTAATAGCCCTTGCACCTTGTAAGTGTTTATCTTGCTTTCTTCCGTTCCTCTTGTTCGGTGGTACGGATATACCGCTGACACGCTCTACTTCTGCTCTACTGTATGTGACATAGTTTTCCTGATACATATTCATAGCGTCCAGTACATCACGCTTGGTAAAGCGGTTGTGTTCATCATCACTGATAAGGTCAAGCATGGGTAACAGTTCCAAAGCGTCCGTCAATACTTCATCTTCTGGAATATCACACTTGATACCATAGGACGCAAGCACCGACAGACACCAGTATCTATGTCCTACGGACGCTTCTCCGCTCTGTATCTTCCTAAGCCACCAGTCATATAAGTCCCTCTTGATATGCCACCTACCTTTTTTTTCTTGCTTCACAATCCGTTTTTCATACCATTCTGGGTACTTTTTCTTTGCTTCTGCAAGGCTCATATCTGACTTATACTTGAAATCGGTCACAGCCTTGCTTTTATCCATGAGAAAATCATTCAGATATTCGACTGTGACACGCTCTCCAGTTTCAAAGGCTGTTACCAGATACCGCTTTCCCAGTTTCGTCTGTGTTCCGACCATACGAAAGCCTTGAAATATGCCTTGATACTGCACTTGGTCACGCTCCTTATAGGTACTTGTGTATCTGTTCCATATCTTGGCGGTCAGCTCGTACTTGAACTCCCTTAACTGGTCTTGTAAATGTCTGTATAGTGGCACTGGCTTCTCAAAGAGATAGTAAAGGTGTAGCCCATGCCCACTATTCACGCAGTAGGTACACTGTGGCAACAATTCATTCTTCATCTGGTAGAACAAATCCCTTATCTGCTCCATTTCCACTCCGTCAAGGTCTATGGCTATCCCATACAGCCACCTTGCATTCTTGGCTGTCCTATTTCGTCCAGAATAGCCGACTGGGGACATGATAGCGAACTCCTTGCCCTTGACCTCATCAACCATATTCAGCTCATCAAAGACTATACAGTTCCTTGCCTTTTCCCCCTCTATGACTGTCAAGACTCCATTGCATTTCTCATCTTCTGGGTGTCCCTCTCTCTCAAAGCTCCCCTCTGGGAATACTGCTCTGTAAAACTCTTTCGGCTTGACCTGTTCGTAAAACTGCCCCAACCATTCATTTTTCATCTTGAACAACTGCTTGTCAGTCGGCTTTCTTGCCATGAATAAACACCTCTTTTCTGCATATAATTTATTTATATCCGCTACCCTATGACTGTTAGCCCTAAAGGGCTATAGGGGGCTTATATTATCAATATATTTTTTTTACCTTTTTGGACTATTATAACACCCCATTTCTGGGGTGTCAAAATCAGTAGTATCCTCTCGACCTCATACACCCTTTTACATACCACCTTATACCTAATAATTTATCTACATTCCCTTTAGTAACGTGTAACTTTCCAAATTT
>ENA-OVGH01000267-OVGH01000267.1-human-gut-metagenome-genome-assembly--contig:-NODE-267-length-52852-cov-3.383393_pt1 | contig 52852 bp, 47 predicted proteins | sample MGYA00237770_ERZ505419 | MGnify/ENA primary metagenome ERZ505419 (study PRJEB26158, sample SAMN06016353) | human gut metagenome | biome: human gut; feature: ankylosing spondylitis patient; material...
ATTGACCAGCCCCCTACCCTACAATGGTGATTAATTTTATTACTCGCGATGGAGATGATGATATGAATATATCATATGTGAATAGCAACAAAACGACATCTTTACCTGTTGAGCTAGATGCACTAAATAATAAAGATATCTCTTATGCCAAAGATTTCTTTTTATACATAGAAACACAGTTAAAAATTGCAAAAGATTTTTTAGACCTGGAGAAGAAGTATCAAGTTCTATTGCAAGTAAAGTTTTTCACGCATTTATTGATTTAGTTAACAAAATCAGGGGTAAGAATGTATATTTGCACGCTTTGCTGTTTTGCCGAGGAGGTTAAAGGTGATTATTCTCATTACAGGACCTTTTTATTTGATATTGGTAATCAATATAAGGTTAAACTTACACAAAGCGGAAAAAAGAGTTCTCTTTAACATTAGAATTTAACGATACTATAATTGAATCTCAGAAAGTCACAGGCAATAAGGCAAAGCATATTCTTGAGGATATAGAAATATTCTATCGTAACAAAACCGATACTTATTATTAAATTTAATAATGGTTAGATGTGCAGAAATTATTACTCCACCCAAAAAAAACAGGATAAGGAATTCCAGATAATTGGGATAAGCTTAACAATAAAAGAACTAACAACGTTTATTATCTCTCACGTAGAACGATGGCATCAAAAAAATCATCTATAAAGAAAGAGTGAAAGCGACGACAGTTTAATTTCACTGCAGGCTGGGTAGCTCCAGCCTGCTTTCCTGCATTACATCACCGCAGCAAACGCCTTTGCCACACGTTGTACATTTGCCGTATTTAACCCGGCGACACACATGCGACCGCTGGCGATGAGATAGACACCAAATTCTTCACGTAGTCGGTCAACCTGAGCGGCACTTAAACCGGTATAACTGAACATGCCGCGCTGATTAAGCAGATAATCGAAATTGCGTTCTGGCATCTCTGTGCTTAATACCTTCACCAATTCCTGACGCATTGCCAGAATGCGAGTACGCATCTCTTCTACTTCCGCCAGCCAGCTGGCTTTCAATGCCTCGTCATTCAGCACTGCAGCCACCACCTGCGCACCAAAATTCGGCGGGCTGGAGTAGTTGCGGCGAACTGTTGCTTTCAATTGCCCCAGTACGCGGCCAGCGGCTTCGGCATCTTCACACATAACAGAAAGTCCGCCGACGCGCTCGCCGTAAAGGGAGAAAATTTTCGAGAACGAATTGCTCACCAGAGCGGGTAATCCCGCGCTGGCAATGGCGCGAATAGCGTAGGCATCCTCTTCCATACCGGCACCAAATCCTTGATAGGCAATATCGAGGAATGGAATAAGCTCGCGGGCTTTGAGAATTTCAATCACCGCATCCCACTGATCATTAGTGAGATCGGCACCCGTTGGGTTGTGGCAACATGGATGCAGCAACACAATACTGCGGGCAGGTAATGTTTTCAGCGTCGCCAACAGGTCATTAAAGCGCACGCCGTTAGTCGCTTCGTCATACCAGGGGTAAGTACTCACTTCGAATCCAGCCCCGGCGAATATTGCTACGTGGTTTTCCCAGGTAGGATCGCTGACCCAGACGCCTGATTCCGGGAAGTAGCGTTTCAGGAAATCCGCGCCCACTTTCAATGCCCCGGAGCCGCCAAGGGTTTGAATGGTTGCTACGCGCTGTTGTTTCAGTACCGGATGGTCCGCACCAAACAGCAGCGGCGCAATGGCATGGCGATAGCAGTTAAGCCCTTCCATCGGTAAATAAAGCGAAGCGCCATGAGGCTGCGCATTCAGGCGCGCTTCCGCCTCCGCCACGGCTTGCAGTTGTGGAATAATTCCGTCTTCGTTGTAGTACAGACCGATACTTAAATTCACTTTGTCGCTGCGAGGGTCTTCTTTAAAACGCTCCATAAGCGTAAGAATCGGGTCGCCAGCGTAGGCGTCAACTTTTTGAAACACGCGATGGTTCTCCAGGTTTACGGGCAGGTGGTTAAAACACAATAAACCGGAAGAAGGCGAAGATCGAGTGGATGTTCAGGAGCGAACGGCAATTAGCAACAGAGTGAGACTCATGACAAACGTACATCCGCCAGAGGCACGACCTTTATAAGAGCATGAAAGAACATCAACTTATTGAATTTTTAGGATTTTATTGGCCGGATAAGGCATTCACGCCGCATCCGGCACAGACAATCAAATATTACAGAACGATTAATCCACGTATTTCATCGCGACCCTTGAAGTCAGGCGCGTAATAAGTTCGTAAGCGCTTACTTTCGTCATTTCAGCGATACGTTCTACGGGCAAACCTTCGCCCCATAAAATGACCGGATCCCCGGCTTTGTCCTGCGCCTGTGGACCTAAGTCTACGCAGATCATATCCATCGCCACGCGCCCGACAATCGGTACTTCGCGACCGTTCACCAGCACTGGCGTACCGGACGGCGCGGCGCGCGGATAACCATCGCCATAGCCCATCGCGACTACGCCAAGACGGGTATCACGTTCGCTTACCCAGGTTCCACCATAACCAACAGGCTCTCCGGCTTTATGCTCACGCACGGCAATCAGGCTGGAGGTTAGTGACATCACTGGCTGACAGCCAAAATCGGCACCGGTGGAGCGATCTTCCAGCGGCGAGACGCCATAAAGAATGATGCCCGGGCGCACCCAGTCAAAATGCGACTGTGGCCACAGCAGAATGCCACCCGACGCGGCAATGGAACGTTGACCAGGTTTGCCTTCGCAAAAGGTATTAAAGATAGCGAGTTGTTTCTCGGTTGCGCCACATTTTGGTTCATCCGCGCGCGCAAAATGGCTGACGATATTCACCGGCTGACGAACGTTTTTGCACTGGGTCAGGCGATGATAAAACGCCTCAGCCTGTTCCGGCCTTACGCCCAGACGGTGCATACCGGTATCGAGTTTCATCCAGACGGTAACCGGCTCGTCCAGGCTAGCCTCTTCCAGCGCAGCCAGCTGTTCTTCGTTATGCACGGCGGTATGAAAATGTTGCGCAGAAATCGTCGGCAGATCTCTGGCATCAAAAAAGCCTTCGAGTAACAGTACAGGTTTGGTGATTCCCCCCGCACGCAGTCGCAGAGCTTCTTCGAGACGGGCTACGCCAAAGGCGTCAGCATCGGGGAGCGTTCGCGCGGTCTCAAGAAGACCGTGACCATAAGCGTTCGCTTTCACCACCGCAACCATTTTACTGGCAGGGGCCAGTTCACGAAGACGTTGCAGGTTGTGTCGCAGAGCGCGGCGGTTAATCACAACAGTTGCCGCTTGCATTTGTGTTCCTTGATAAGTGTTTGCTTTAATTACCTAATTCATAAAATAATTATTATTCGTCGTCGTACTGCGGCCCCGCATAGTTGTCGAAGCGCGACCATTGACCGTTAAAGGTCAGGCGTACCGTCCCGATTGGGCCGTTACGTTGTTTACCGATAATAATTTCCGCGATGCCTTTTAAATCACTGTTTTCGTGATACACCTCATCACGATAGATAAACATGATCAAGTCCGCATCCTGCTCGATAGAGCCAGATTCACGCAGGTCGGAGTTGACCGGGCGTTTGTCGGCACGTTGTTCCAGAGAACGGTTCAACTGGGACAGCGCCACCACCGGCACGTTCAGTTCTTTCGCCAGTGCTTTCAGCGAGCGAGAGATTTCTGCAATTTCCAGCGTACGGTTATCGGAAAGCGCCGGTACGCGCATCAGTTGCAGGTAGTCGATCATGATAAGCCCGATGCCGCCGTGTTCACGGGCAATACGGCGTGCGCGGGAACGCACTTCCGTTGGCGTCAGGCCGGAGGAGTCATCGATATAGATATTGCGTTTTTCGAGCAAAATACCCATGGTGCCGGAAATGCGCGCCCAGTCTTCGTCATCGAGCTGCCCGGTACGGATTTTAGTCTGGTCAACGCGCGACAGCGACGCCAGAGAACGCATCATGATCTGTTCTGATGGCATCTCCAGCGAGAAGATAAGTACCGGTTTATCCTGCAACATCGCCGCGTTTTCGACGAGGTTCATCGCAAATGTTGTTTTACCCATCGACGGACGCGCGGCGACGATGATCAAATCCGACGGCTGCAAGCCAGCGGTTTTTTTGTTGAGATCGTCATAACCGGTGTTTACCCCGGTAACGCCATCGTGTGGCTGCTGAAACAACTGCTCAATACGCGCCACGGTTGCGTCGAGCACATCGGCGATGTTCTTCGGCCCTTCGTCTTTGTTCGCACGACTTTCGGCAATTTTAAAGACGCGGGATTCAGCCAGATCCAGCAGATCTTCGCTGGTACGCCCCTGCGGATCAAAACCAGCTTCGGCAATCTCATTCGCAACCGAGATCATCTCACGGACAACGGCACGTTCACGCACGATGTCCGCATAGGCACTGATGTTAGCCGCACTTGGCGTATTTTTTGACAGCTCTGCCAGATAAGCAAAACCACCGACGCTATCGAGTTGCCCCTGGCGTTCCAGCGATTCCGCAAGAGTAATCAGATCGATAGGGCTACCGCTTTCCTGCAAACGCGCCATTTCAGTAAAGATATGACGGTGTGGGCGGGTGTAAAAATCGTCTGCTACCACACGCTCGGCTACATCATCCCAGCGTTCGTTATCTAGCATTAAACCGCCCAACACCGACTGCTCCGCTTCGATCGAGTGCGGAGGCACTTTCAGCCCGGCAACTTGTGGATCGCGTTCGCGGGGTTCAGCCTGCTGTTTGTTGAAGGGTTTATTTCCTGCCATAGTGAATGGAGTTACCGAGATAAAGAATGGGTCGAAACTTTATCATATGAAGCAGACCCTGACGATACGTTCTGGAGGACACATGGCAACACGAATTGAATTTCACAAGCACGGTGGCCCGGAAGTACTTCAAGCCGTAGAGTTCACTCCTGCCGATCCGGCGGAGAATGAAATCCAGGTCGAAAATAAAGCCATCGGCATCAATTTTATCGACACATATATCCGCAGCGGCCTTTACCCGCCGCCATCGCTACCCAGCGGATTAGGCACCGAAGCAGCAGGCATCGTGAGTAAAGTCGGCAGTGGTGTAAAGCATATTAAGGCAGGCGATCGTGTAGTCTATGCGCAGTCGGCGTTAGGCGCTTACAGCTCTGTGCATAACATTATTGCGGATAAAGCGGCGATTCTGCCTGCGGCAATTTCTTTTGAGCAAGCTGCGGCATCCTTCCTGAAAGGCTTAACGGTTTATTATCTGCTGCGCAAAACCTATGAAATTAAACCCGATGAACAGTTCCTGTTCCACGCAGCGGCTGGCGGCGTTGGCTTAATTGCCTGCCAGTGGGCAAAAGCCCTGGGCGCGAAACTTATCGGCACCGTAGGAACCGCGCAAAAAGCGCAGAGCGCGCTAAAAGCGGGCGCGTGGCAGGTTATTAACTATCGTGAAGAGGATCTGGTCGAGCGGTTAAAAGAGATCACCGGCGGTAAGAAAGTGCGCGTGGTGTACGATTCCGTGGGCAGAGACACCTGGGAACGGTCGCTGGATTGCCTGCAACGCCGCGGCTTAATGGTCAGTTTTGGCAACTCATCAGGTGCGGTTACCGGTGTGAACTTAGGCATTCTCAATCAGAAAGGCTCGTTGTATGTGACACGCCCTTCCCTGCAAGGCTATATCACCACGCGGGAGGAACTAACCGAGGCCAGTAATGAACTGTTCTCTTTGATTGCCAGCGGTGTGATTAAGGTCGATGTCGCCGAGCAGCAGAAATATCCGCTGAAGGATGCGCAGCGTGCGCATGAGATTCTGGAAAGCCGCGCGACGCAAGGTTCCAGCCTGTTGATTCCATAAAAGAAATAGGGCTTCCACCTGGGAAGCCCTTTCTTTTTATAGTTCGGCTGTATGTAGGGTACAGCACGATGAATCTGTTAGAGGCGCAATAGTGACAGATTTGATTATCAATTCCTATTTTGTTCTAAGGATAAAACCTTAGGTTGTGATCATCCGCACAATCCCTTAGTAACGCCAGCGGTCATAACGCTGATATTTCGGCACTTTTGGTGCTTTAATCGCCTTAATAACCCACACCACCGCAATCGTCAGGAGTAACCACGGCAGCAACTTAATCATCAATGCCAGCATACCGCCGAGGAACATAATGGCCGTCGCCACAACCAGCGCGGCGATAATGCCCAGCAACGAAACGCCGGTGACCATCAACATGACAAAAAAGCCAATCACAAAAAGTAGTTCCAGCATGATGCTCTCCCAAATATGAAATCTCTTGCAGGCATTACAAGAATCATGCCAAAAATAATCTATTGATTTAACAGCAAAACGCCCCGCGACGGTGCGCAGGGCGTGGTGAATTTGACTACTTTTTGGTGAAAAGTTAACGCTTATCCGCCACCAGTTTGAGCGCGTGTTCCAGCACGTTAATGTCAGCACCCGCTTTATGGGCATTTTCACTTAAATAACGCCGCCACTGCCGCGCGCCAGGAATACCCTGGAACAAGCCCAGCATATGCCGGGTAATATGGCCGAGATACGTCCCCTGGCTGAGTTCACGCTCAATGTACGGATACATGGCGCGCACTACCGCCACCGGATCGGCATCGGTATCCGAGGAACCAAAGATCTCCCGGTCTACCGCCGCCAGAATACCCGGATTCTGATACGCCTCGCGCCCGACCATCACGCCATCCATATGTTGCAAATGCGCTTTAGCTTCTTCCAGCGACTTGATGCCACCGTTAATCGACATCGTCAGATGCGGAAAGTCACGCTTCAGTTGATACACACGCGGATAATCGAGCGGCGGGATTTCACGGTTTTCTTTCGGGCTTAACCCCGAAAGCCAGGCTTTACGTGCGTGGATGATGAACATCTCACACTCGCCTTTGCCGGAAACGGTGTTGATGAAATTGCAGAGAAATTCATAGCTGTCCTGGTCATCGATGCCAATACGCGTTTTCACCGTCACCGGAATCGACACCACATCGCGCATCGCTTTCACGCAGTCGGCAACCAGCTGCGCATTACCCATCAGACACGCACCAAACATGCCGTTCTGCACCCGGTCAGACGGGCAGCCGACATTCAGGTTGATCTCATCATATCCGCGCGCTTCTGCCAGCTTCGCACACTGCGCCAGCGCCGCCGGATCGCTACCGCCGAGTTGCAACGCTACCGGATGTTCTTCTTCACTGTACGCCAGGTAATCACCTTTACCGTGAATAATCGCCCCTGTGGTCACCATTTCGGTATACAGCAGCGTATTGCGGGAAAGCAGACGCAAGAAATAGCGGCAATGTCTGTCCGTCCAGTCGAGCATTGGTGCAACGCTAAACCGACCACTCCAGTGAACGTCAGTTTTTTCAGGCATTGCGCTGGTTTGGTTGATTTTTTGCATTTCAGAATTACCGTGCATTTTCAAATGTAGAGATTATTTTATCGATATATCATGGAGTTATGTTATTCAGCATCACTGTTCAGGAGGCTCAATAACGGGGTACTATACCATAGCAACAGGAAGCGCCTGTCTCATTGCAAAAGAAAAATGAGATCCTCTCAAGGCATGAAGCTATCACGAAGTGAAGATCTAATCTTATTAGATGTTAGCGTTGTGAAAAGCAATGATAAACAATACAGATTCGACGATAAATAAAAATCACACATTAAACTCCGGTGATATCTCTCTCTGCTAATAGCACTGATAGAGAAAAAAGAACCCAATAAGCATTGGGTTCTTTTATGTAATACCTTTCATACCATCGAAGAACTTCACATATTATTTCTCCGATTTAACCCCGAATAAATCATAAATTAATTTAGAAGTACCTGTATATATTTTAATCTTTTCCTTTGAGTTTGGGTCAAACGACTTAGCAAAGTCAATTAATTTCGGTGCAGCATCTCGCATTTTGCTTAAAATATCAGGGGCGAGCGTTCCTTCATTCACCAGATGTGACATCTTATCCAGATAGCCATCAAAATTCATTTCTCCCCCATCTGCCAGACGCTTCATTTCTCCCAGGTACTTCTTCATATCACGTTGAGATAACTCTTCAAACTGAGCTGTCAGATAGTTCCCATTATGATCATTAATATTCACTTTTTCTGCTCCTGCTAAATCTGTGTAGGCACTAGAGTATGAAAGTGAAATCAACAGCGAAGCGAATAATTTTAAGCTGTTGTCATCATATTTCTGACATGCATTAACAAACGTTAAAAAACCAGAACCTATTGCTTGCAAATGTATATTCGCTAAAGGTTCATTATCTTTAGATTCCTCATAAAATAGCTGAACCGTGGAGGGAAGGCCATTCTTGGTTTCTACATCAAAAGTATATCGTTCTATGGGCGTTGCTCTTTATTACCCTCAGTATTACATATACTATTAACCGCGAAATGAAAAATAGCCCGGTCAACAACTGATGCAATAAAGTCACGATCGTTTAATTCCTCATCAGTGCAATCTGCAATATACTTATTAACCCACTCTTTGAGATTAGTTATTTGCTCAATTAAAAACACATTTTTTTACGTGCATGCCATAAATTATGAGTGATTCTTTGAATAAACAAATCTATTTTTGCAATAATTATATCCCGATGACGCAGCGCTGCATAATCAATAGATTTACCATATATATTATTTAATTTACCTTTGATTGAACCTCTATTATCTAATTTATCTTTGATTGCATCTTCATTATCGAATTGATTTGAATTGAGTGTTTTATTAAAGTATCCAGTTGCACCGGGTATTATCTTCAACATGATTCATCTACCTTTTTTGTCGTACCGTGTCCTCCTTATAATTCTTTTGCCATCTGGTCACTATCAAAAATCGCTCATAATTTCTGAACTACAGGTATGCGTTTAAACCCAGTTAAATAAATAGCGAGTTAACTTGAAGCAATTTATTTAAAAATGAATTATTAATTATTATCGTGTTGATAATGGTACGACAAGGCAACATAACACCTTACCTACAAAACAGAAAATCAACATTACGGCAACAATAAGGGTTCTCGGTGTTTTTCCTGGAACATGGTAAAGTAAGGACATTCTTAACCCCCACTTTGAGGTGCCCGATGGAAAAGACCACAACGCAGGAGTTATTAGCGCAGGCTGAAAAAATCTGCGCGCAGCGTAATGTGCGCCTGACCCCACAGCGCCTGGAAGTGTTGCGCCTGATGAGTCTGCAGGATGGCGCTATCAGCGCTTATGATCTGCTTGATTTACTGCGCGAAGCTGAACCGCAAGCCAAGCCGCCAACGGTTTATCGCGCGCTGGATTTTCTGCTTGAGCAAGGTTTTGTGCATAAGGTGGAATCCACCAACAGTTATGTGCTCTGTCATCTGTTCGATCAGCCCACCCATACGTCAGCCATGTTTATTTGCGATCGCTGCGGCGCAGTGAAAGAAGAGTGTGCAGAAGGCGTGGAAGACATTATGCATACGCTGGCGGCAAAAATGGGGTTTGCCCTGCGGCATAATGTGATTGAAGCACATGGGCTCTGTGCGGCATGTGTAGAAGTGGAAGCGTGTCGTCATCCTGAACAGTGCCAGCATGATCACTCTGTGCAGGTGAAAAAGAAACCGCGTTAAGAGGGCGTACATCCTTGTACACGTCGGGCAGGAGGGATTAATTACCAGCGATATTCATTGCGGGTTTCCCAATCCACGACCTCTTTTTCTGCCTGATCTTTCTGATAACCATAACGTTCCTGGATTTTACCGACCAGTTGATCACGTTTACCTTCAATGATCGTCATATCATCATCGGTCAGTTTGCCCCATTGCTCTTTCACTTTACCTTTAAACTGTTTCCAGTTACCGCCGGCTTCATCTTTATTCATAATCAAGACCTCATCGTTAGGTTGTGAATGAGAGTACGTTCACTTTTCTTCTGAACGTGAGATTAAGTGTAGTCAGCAATTTGGCTTAGGATTATTTATTCAGAATTTTTAACCGTCACGTTGCGGCAAACCAGGTACCATTGCGCCAGTGACGCCGCCAGATAGCCGCCAGAGAAAGCCCGCGCAACGCCAGAAAGACGGTTAATGCCAGCCACAAAGCATGATTACCCAGCCACGGCAGCGTAAGGAGCGTCAGCGCAAAACCTGCGGCGGCCACCGCCATACTGTTACGCATTTCGGTGGCACGCGTTGCGCCTATAAACATGCCGTCCAGCAGATAACACCAGACGCCAACCACCGGCAAAATCACCTGCCAGATAAGATAGCGGTCAGCCAGCTGCTGAATCTGGGTTAACGACGTCAGTAACGCAATGATGTGTTCCCCAGCCAGCAAATAAACCACCGAAAACAGTAACGCTACGATCCCCGACTGGCGGCACGCTGCCCGCCAGACATCCAGCAACTGGCTACCGTCGCGCGCACCGTATGCCTGACCGGAGTGCGCTTCAACCGCGTAGGCAAAACCATCCAGCGCATAGGCGGTAAAGGTGAGTAGCGTCATCAGAACCGCGTTAACAGCGATAATGTCACTCCCCAGTCGCGCGCCAAGTACGGTGATCGCGCCGAAACAGAGTTGCAACAACAGCGAACGCAGCATGATATCGCGGTTAAGCGCCAGCAAGCGACGGAAGTTTCCTCGCCAGGCAGTTTTCAGCATTTCGCCGGAAATTCCGCGTAGTTTGAGGATTTTACGCACCATTAGCAGACCAATCAGCAATGTTGCATATTCCGCAATAACCGTCGCCAGCGCCGCGCCCTGCACGTTCATATGCAGCCCCATCACCAGCCAGACATCCAGCACAATGTTGAGGATATTGCCGACCACTAACAAAATTACTGGCGCACGGGCATATTGCACGCCGAGTAACCAACCGAGTAATACCAGATTCGCCAGCGACGCCGGTGCGCTTAACCAGCGGATTTCAAGAAAGCGCCGCGCCTGTTCCAGGACTGCCTCACTACCGCCAACAATATGCAGCGCCAGATCGATAATCGGCGTACGCAGCAGCGCAATTAACGCCCCAGCCCCCAACGCCAACAGCAACGGTTGCACCAGCGCACGGGCTAATGCCTGAGGATTTTTGGCACCATAAGCCTGCGCAGTCAGCCCGGTGGTGCTCATGCGTAAAAACAGCAACAGCATAAAGAGAAAGCTGGTCGCCGTTGCACCAACCGCCACGCCGCCCAAATAAACCGGGCTATCAAGATGACCAATTACCGCCGTATCGACCAGTCCCAGCAACGGAACGGTGATATTGGAGAAAATCATGGGTAAGGCGAGATGCCAGAGTGCTTTATCAGATGAAGTGAGGAATGCCATGCAGACAAGCCTGATGAAGAGAGATGAAAAACAAACCGCGACGCCAGGCGGCATCGCGGTCTCAGAGATATGTTACAGCCAGTCGCCGTTGCGAATAACCCCAACCGCCAGCCCTTCAATGGTGAAGCTCTGCTGACGAAGGTCAACGACAATTGGTTTAAACTCGCTATTTTCTGGCAACAGTTCGACTTTATTGCCCTGTTTTTTCAGGCGCTTAACGGTAACTTCGTCATCAATACGTGCGACAACGACCTGACCGTTACGTACATCCTGAGTTTTATGCACTGCCAGCAAGTCGCCATCCATAATGCCGATATCTTTCATCGACATCCCGCTGACGCGCAGCAGGAAATCAGCATTCGGCTTGAACAAGGAAGGATCGACCTGATAATGACCTTCAATATGCGGTTCACCGGCAGCCACACGACCTACCAGCGGCAACCCTTCTTCCTCTTCCTGCAACAGACGAATCCCGCGTGATGCGCCGGAAACAATTTCAATAACGCCTTTGCGTGCCAGCGCCTTCAGATGTTCTTCAGCCGCGTTTGGGGAACGGAACCCCAAACGCTGCGCGATTTCCGCACGCGTCGGCGGCATACCTGTCTGGCTGATGTGATCACGGATGAGATCAAACACCTCTTGTTGCCTGGCCGTTAACGCTTTCATTCCGCCCCCTGGGTGTATATACAGTTATGCTGTGAGTATATACAGCAAAAGGCGATTTTGGAACCATAAACTGCACAATAAACCAGAGATTTATCGAATTCTGGAAGGGTTATCCAAAATGCGACCATAACAGAATGCACCAGGTAATCACGGCGACGATAATGGCAATCAGCACCGCGGCGGATCCCATATCTTTAGCGCGTCCGGAAAGCTCATGGTATTCAGAGCCAATTCGGTCAACCACTGCTTCGATGGCGCTATTGAGGATTTCCACAATCATCACCAGCATCACGGAGCTGATAAGCAGCACGCGGGTAATTGCGTCCACATCCAGCCAGCAGGCGATGACCACCGCCAACAATACCGCTACGCCTTCCTGACGGAATGCCGCTTCGTTGATCTATGCAGCGCGTAAACCTTTCCAGGAATAGCCAGCAGCTTTGATAATTCGGGTGAATCCAGTGGTATTATTGGCCATTGAAAGAACCTTTTTACATTATGAGCGTCAATATCAGTGTACCGTTAAATCCGATGATTCGGGTTTGCGTAACGCCGCGCGAAACATGAGCGGATACCACAGAATTTCCCATGACTTTCTGCTATCCTTGCCGCGCATTTGCATTATTAACCAGAGGCTTTACATCGTTTATGTCCGGCTGGCCACGAATTTACTACAAATTACTGAATTTACCATTAAGCATCCTGGTAAAAAGCAAGTCTATTCCGGCAGATCCTGCCCCGGAACTGGGGCTGGATACCTCTCGTCCAATTATGTACGTTTTACCGTACAACTCGAAAGCAGATTTGCTGACGTTACGCGCCCAGTGTCTGGCTCATGACTTGCCTGACCCGTTAGAGCCGCTGGAAATCGACGGCACGCTACTGCCGCGCTATGTGTTCATTCACGGCGGGCCGCGTGTATTCACCTATTACACGCCGAAAGAAGAGTCTATTAAGCTGTTCCACGACTATCTCGATTTGCACCGTAGCAACCCAAATCTGGATGTGCAGATGGTGCCAGTATCGGTGATGTTTGGTCGCGCGCCGGGGCGTGAAAAAGGCGAAGTAAACCCGCCGCTGCGTATGCTTAACGGCGTACAGAAATTTTTCGCCGTACTGTGGCTCGGTCGCGACAGTTTTGTGCGTTTCTCGCCGTCAGTTTCGCTGCGCCGTATGGCGGATGAACACGGCACGGATAAAACTATCGCACAGAAACTGGCGCGCGTGGCGCGTATGCACTTTGCCCGTCAACGTCTGGCTGCTGTGGGCCCACGTCTGCCTGCTCGTCAGGATCTGTTTAATAAGCTGCTCGCCTCCCGCGCCATTGCCAAAGCGGTAGAAGATGAAGCGCGCAGCAAAAAAATCTCCCATGAAAAAGCGCAGCAGAACGCGATTGCGCTGATGGAAGAGATTGCGGCGAATTTCTCTTACGAGATGATTCGCCTGACTGACCGTATTCTGGGCTTCACCTGGAACCGCCTTTACCAGGGCATCAACGTCCATAACGCCGAGCGCGTTCGCCAGCTGGCCCACGACGGTCATGAGCTGGTATATGTGCCTTGCCACCGCAGCCACATGGACTACCTGCTGCTTTCTTACGTGCTGTATCACCAGGGGCTGGTGCCGCCGCATATCGCCGCTGGGATCAACCTGAACTTCTGGCCGGCCGGGCCGATTTTCCGCCGTCTGGGGGCGTTCTTTATTCGCCGTACTTTTAAAGGCAATAAACTTTATTCCACCGTTTTCCGTGAGTATCTCGGCGAACTGTTCAGCCGTGGTTATTCCGTCGAGTACTTCGTGGAAGGCGGTCGTTCCCGCACGGGGCGTTTGCTGGATCCGAAAACCGGTACGCTGTCGATGACCATTCAGGCGATGCTGCGTGGCGGCACGCGTCCGATTACGCTGATTCCGATCTACATCGGTTATGAGCACGTCATGGAAGTGGGTACTTACGCCAAAGAACTGCGCGGCGCGACGAAAGAGAAAGAGAGCCTGCCGCAGATGCTGCGCGGTTTAAGCAAGCTGCGTAATCTCGGTCAGGGTTACGTCAACTTCGGTGAACCAATGCCGTTGATGACCTACCTTAACCAGCACGTACCAGACTGGCGTGAATCTATCGATCCCATCGAAGCGGTGCGTCCGGCATGGTTAACGCCGACGGTCAATAATATTGCTGCCGATCTGATGGTACGCATTAACAACGCAGGCGCGGCAAACGCCATGAACCTGTGCTGTACTGCGCTACTGGCGTCACGTCAGCGCTCACTCACCCGCGAGCAGTTAACCGAGCAACTCAACTGCTACCTGGATCTGATGCGCAACGTACCTTACTCCACGGACTCTACCGTTCCTTCAGCCAGCGCCAGCGAGCTTATCGATCACGCGCTGCAAATGAACAAGTTTGAAGTCGAGAAAGACACTATCGGCGACATCATCATTCTGCCGCGCGAGCAAGCGGTGTTGATGACCTACTATCGCAACAACATTGCGCATATGTTGGTGCTGCCTTCGCTGATGGCGGCAATTGTCACCCAGCATCGCCACATCTCCCGCGACGTATTGATGGAGCACGTCAATGTGCTTTACCCAATGCTGAAAGCGGAGCTGTTCCTGCGCTGGGATCGCGACGAGTTGCCGGACGTTATTGATGCGCTGGCAAATGAGATGCAACGTCAGGGGCTGATTACCCTGCAAGATGATGAGTTGCATATCAACCCGGCGCATTCTCGCACGCTACAGCTGCTCGCCGCAGGCGCGCGCGAAACGCTGCAACGTTATGCCATCACCTTCTGGCTGTTGAGCGCCAACCCGTCGATCAACCGCGGTACGCTGGAGAAAGAGAGCCGCACCGTCGCGCAACGTCTCTCCGTGCTGCACGGTATCAACGCGCCGGAGTTCTTCGACAAGGCGGTGTTCAGTTCTCTGGTGCTGACGCTGCGTGATGAAGGGTATATCAGCGATAGCGGCGATGCCGAACCGGCAGAAACGATGAAGGTTTATCAGTTGCTGGCGGAGTTGATTACATCAGACGTGCGTTTGACGATTGAGAGTGCGACGCAGGGCGAAGGGTAATCAGTGAGAATTGCCGGATGCGGCGTAAACGCCTTATCCGGCTTACCATAATCTGCAAATTCAATAAATTGCGATCTGTTGTGTAGGCCTGAGAAGCGCAGCGCATCAGGCACCCCAGAAGAAAGCCGGATGATCATCCGGCTTTTTTACATCATCAGAAATGCCAGTAACTCATTGCCAGCCCTAAAAACAGTACCAGACCAACATAGTTATTATTCATAAATGCTTTAAAGCAGGCTTCACGCTCGCGGTTGGCAATCAGTTTTTGTTGATAAACAAACAGCGCGCCAGCCACCAGAATTGACCAGTAATATCCCCAGCCTAAGCCATTTAACTCACCGATGATCGCCATCAGCGCCAGTACGCCAATCTGCAAAATACCAATAATCAATTTATCGTATTGGCCGAACAGGATTGCCGTGGATTTAATGCCAATCTTCACATCATCATCGCGGTCAACCATCGCATACTGCGTGTCGTAAGCCACCGCCCAGAGAATATTGGCGAGGAACATTAACCAGCAACTCAATGGCACCGACTCACTCACAGCGGCAAAAGCCATTGGAATCGACCAGCCAAACGCCGCGCCCAGCACCACTTGCGGTAGATGGGTATACCGCTTCATAAACGGGTACACCCACGCCAGCGCTAGCGCGGCAATCGACAACAGAATGGTCATCGTATTCAGCGTCAGCACCAGTAAAAACGAAATCAGTACCAGCACTACAAACAGCGCGCGCGCCTCTTTCTCTGTTACCGCGCCGCTGGGAAGTGGTCGGTTCGCAGTGCGCTTAACATGACCATCAAACTTGCGGTCAGCATAATCATTCACCACACATCCGGCAGCGCGCATCAGCCAGACACCCGCGACAAACACCGCCAGGATCCAGAGCTGGGGAACGCCCGGTGTCGCCACCCACAACGCCCATAATGTTGGCCAGAGCAGCAGTAACGCGCCAATTGGCTTATCCGTACGCATTAAGCGATGAAACGCCAGCAGCTTATTCTGCGTCAGACTCCACTCCATATTTTTTTCCTCTTAGTACAACGGTGACGCCGGTAAAAACAGTTCTGTTAGCAACAGCGGTTTACCGCTTAATCGCAGACGGGAACGTCGCCCCCACAGTCCGGCATCACGGCCTATCTCAATAAAGTCCCGGGTTAATGTCGATGATGTGAACAGATAGCGTCCTAACGGCGTTTTACCCAATTTTTGTAACGCCAGCTCCGGCCCGCTTAACGTTGACACAGGAACGACGGTACGACCGGCAAGCCACGGTTCACCATCGGCACATAACAAAATTTCACGTAACCAGTAACGAGACTCTTTCGGCAGCAGCGGCAGTTCTTCGGGGATTTCATTCTGCTCGACAAACCCTTCGCGGATCATCGTCACGCTCACCGTTTTTCCCTGCTGTTCAAAACGTTTTGTCATGGAATCTTCCAGCAACAGCCAGTCGAGCAGTTGCGGATCCAGGGCAGGGATCTCTTTACAATAGCGCAGCGCACGCAGTTGCGTTAACGCGGGGTGTGACATGCCGAACTCTCCGTTACATAACGTAAAGGCATTGTATCGCAGAAAAGTGTTTACGGGAGATGTAAAGCAAATTAAGTGATCTAATACGCAACAAAAACGCAACAATCGCATGAAGTGGTAAAACGCTGTTGAACCTTACGCTTTGCCGATGCCCGCGCTGGAGAGGGCAACCATAGGGGCATCACCGCCCAGGATGCCAGGAACGGTGATGTTTTCCTTTACTTAAATACCTTTATTCTTTATACGATTAGCTCGCCAACTCGCAGTAAAAATGGGGAAAAGCGCATGTTTATCCTGAGATTTAGAGCCGAAAAGTGTTTCCGGAGTAAGATTAACAGGCAACATCTCATGTCTGGATTTGTAGATATACGTGGAATTCCAATTGGTATCTTTTGTAGGATTCAACATATCATGTAAGCGCTGGGAGCTTACCACCATAACTGGCCCATCATCGACAGAGGAGAACAGGATAAAGATATTATCGTTTCGTGTTAATTCATTCGTGTTAAAGGTTCTTAAATTATCTTCAGTTTCTATAAATATAGGTGAAACATCATCACTACGAATCCACTCTTTATAAAGATGCCAGGCATTTGCTTTGATCATATCATCCGTTGATCGTAAGGCCTGATCGATAAGTTGGATAAAAAAATTGTTATTTTTATCAATCAGCCATTTATTCATATTAAATCTGTTAATAAAATCGATCATTTGTTGGGTATCGAAATTCACCTTACTGAATCGATTTTGACGCATAAAATTATCGAACTTGTTATCTTCATCAGAATGGATATAACTACGTATAATGGGATCTTTTATATAAGGACAATGGCTAAATATTTTCTTCATATTCTCAATAAAGTTTTTATTAACAATATTAAGAATTTTTAATTGCATTACCAGTTTTACTGCCAGAACGGATTTCAATATCGCTGGTTCATCTGGCAATGTATCAATCATTTTTATAATGTTATTGATATAATCATCGAGATCTTCATTTCCAAATATATCTGAGTAATCAATAGATAATACCATTAGTTGTGTAACGCTGTCTTTAAAATTCCCTGTCGATATTCGCACATGATCAAACATAACAGCTGTCAAATTCGATTTAATAAATGATATTTCTTTGTCAGAAAGAAATTCTGCTCTGGTGAAGTGCGAAGCATAAAGATAACAATTATCGAAGTTTGAATTTCTAATCTGACATTCGCGAAAATTACTATGACCAAGTTGACTCTGCGAGAAGTCAACTGTATCAAGAATATTTTTGCTGAAATCGACACATTCACCACTCGCTTTGATAAAAATCACATTGTGTAAACGTCGACATCTAAATATGACATTATCAACTGTTGCCTTAGTAAAATTGCAATTCTCAATTTCTTTACATTCGAAAGTTACATGTTGTAGATTTGATGATAAAAAAGACACCTTAGAAATAACGTCACCTTTAAAATGACAATTTGTTAAATCAAAATCAGACAGGTCGATATACCCCTGCGCATCTTTATCCATCAGAAAATTACAAGCGCATTCTATTTTTTCATTTCTGTAGAATTTTACACTTATAGTATCATTACTAATTGAGACTTCACGTAACATATTTATTGCATGATTTTTTCGTTCCGTTGTTTTATATTTAAAAATATATCACTGATATAAATAAAGTTATCTCTGTTTAAACCTGTCACCCCATTGAAATTACGTAGTAAATCAAGATCTACTATATTATTTCCTTGAACCACATCATGTTTCATCAAAGAGTTATTGCCGCCAGAATTTGGGATATGACTTATCATAAAACCTCTGCATAACAGAAATAAAATAACCTGGAAAAGTAGCCTGAATGTCCAGACACTACCGGCGAAAGGAAAAGAATCTCTGATAAGGCATTGAGATAATGGATATTCTTAGTGAAGAAGAAGTGAGTTACTATAAAAAATCGCTCATATCCCAGGAAGGAAGCATAAAAAAAGGTGCGCCAGGAGACGCACCAGTTGTTGCAAAATCAGCACTGTGGGGCGTAATTACCCCTTGCCTTTTACACTGCTGATAAAGGTGGAACGGGCAGATGTCGATCCCAGGCGTTCAGCTTCATCAAGCAGTTTTAACGCCTTATCAACATCACCTTTCGCGACAGCGTTTTTGATCGCGGTATTAAAATAACTTTCCGTGTCGTTGAGCATCGGCTCGCTTTTCTTCACCGGTGCCGGAGCGGGTGCAGCCACAGCTGGTGCCGCCGTGTTACCTACCGTAACCGGAGCTGGAACGGAAGAACCAAATAAAGGTCCTACCAACACGCTGGAGCTGGAGTTCGTTTTCACTTTCAGTTTCAGTAAGCCATCGGTGGTATGACGAGCAACCGGATCGGGGATATCCGGGATCGAGTTACCGACGCCCTTGGCATAGGCTTTAGCCGGGTCGAGCAGTTGGGTCGTCTGCTGGAGATCTTTTTCCGTGGTAAAGACCAGAACATAAAGTTTTTGCTGCCCCAACGCCGGTGTCAGGCGCATAACGCCTTCCAGCCGATCTGCACTCATCACGCCTGGTTCCTGGTAGGTGAAATAACTGCTGGGGAAGAAGGCTGATGGGGTCATGTTCTGATCAAGAATCAGCACGTTCGGCGCAAAAACGCTGGTTTGTTTGTTCACTTCGCTGGTCAGCGTCAGGGTCAGTTCGCCAATGTTTGCCGGGACGCTGTACGCAGCAACCGGACCACTGATGCCGGGAACGTTCAGTTGTTGGCCGCCGGTCGCCAGTTGGGTGGTCTGGGTTTTAGATTGATCGACCGGTGTCCAGGTGAGTTGTTGCAGCGCAGCAGATGGAATGGCTGGCGCGTCGCTGGTGTTTTGCGGTACGTAGTTAACATCGGCAAGGCTGATTCCAGGCGCGCTTGCCAGTAACCCTGCTGATAAACAGAGGGCGATGAGACTTTTATTCATTTTCATTGTTTTCACCTCAAAATCTGGAGCTCAGCGGTAGCCAGGCAATAGCGCGCTAAACCCGATAATCAGAGGGGCTTTCGCCCCTTTCAGATAATGACAACCTGTTTTTATGCCGGATGCGGCGTAAACGCCTTATCCGGCCGACATTTGACAGCCGTTGTAGGCCTGATAAGACGCGCAAGCGTCGCATCAGGCGTTGGTTGCCGAATGCGGCGTAAACGCCTTATCCGGCCCAGGTTTTGCTATTACCACCAGATTTCCATCTGGGCACCGAAGGTCCACTCGTCGCTGTCGCCACGACCGAAGCTGCCGCCGTTGAAATCAGCAGGAACGGCTTTGCCGTAGTTCGGGTTAACCTTGCTATCGCCGTTGTAGTCATAACCCCATTTCTCATCCCACTTGGCGTAGGTTGCGAAGACACGAATAGCCGGGCGTGACCAGATGCTGTCGCCAGCCTGCCATTGTTGTGCGAGGGTAATTTTGTACTGATTGTTCTTGTCGCCGGTGCGCTGGGATTCGACGTTGTCGTAGCCGATTTCCATCACGGTGCTCATGATTGGCGTCCACTTGTACATCGGGCGAATACCAACGGTCCACCACTTGGTGCCGTTGTCGTTATCCCAGTTGATATCCTGGTACATACCCACGTACATCATGTCCCAGTTGTCGCCCATGGAGATCGCACCGTGGTCGAGGATACGCAGCATGTGACCGTTGTTGTTGATATTGTAGGCAAATTTTTCGTTATCAAACGCGACGCCAGAACCCTGCGACAGACCTTTACCCTGCGAGGTCATCGAGTCAGTAGCGTACTGAACAACAAACTTGTTAAAGCCCTTCAGGACACTCTGAGTATGTTCAGCAGTGAATAACCAGCCGTCTTTCGATGCGCCATCAACCAGACGATAGTTATCACGCAGGTTGGCACGACCGTAGTCGACACCCAGTTCTAATGTGCCGCCCGGGTTGATTTCCATCTGCGCTAAACGCACATCGAAAACGTCGTTCGCGGTTTCGTTGGTATAGTCATAAATATTGTTGCTGGCAAAAGAGGAAGAACCACCAGCTTCAGAGGAGCGGGTTGCTGCCAGAGAGAGTTTACCGAAGCCAACATCGATGTTTTCCAGACCGGCACCAGGACCAGAAATATCCCAGTAGTAGAAGTCGATCATATGAACGTCATGACGTTGGTAGAAGCGCTTACCTGCCCAGATGGTGGAACCTGGCAGCCATTCGATCAGGTTTTTACCCTGCACGTTTGCTTCACGGAAGGCCGGATCGGTAGCTTCCCAGTCATTCTGTTGCGCGACGGAATAGGCCACGTTAGTGTCGAAATAGAAGCTCTTATCGCCCTCTTTCCACACTTCCTGACCCAATTTTAATTCAGCATAAGTTTCACATTCGTTGCCAAGACGGTATTTACTTTGAGCACCGGTAGTCTGGAAACACTGTTGTTCACCGCCGCTACCTGTCCAGCCAATACCGGAACGTGCATAGCCGTGGAAATCAACAGCCATTGCCTGAGCAGACATTACGCCCGCTGCGACGGCAACCGCCAGAGGAAGTTTGCGCAGAGTAATCATCATTCTATCTCCTGAGTCATTGCTTTTCTTTTTTCACATCACCTGTGACAGGCTTTGTGTGTTTTGTGGGGTGCTTAAACGCCCGGCTCCTTATGCAGTCGACGACATGCAGTGCCATCCTCACGGAACAGATGGCAACGCTCTGGCGGCAGGCCGATAGCGAATGTGGCACCTTCTTCTACCAACACCACGTCGTTCTGGCGGTACACCAGGTTTTGACGAATGGAAGGGATCTGGATATGGATTTGGGTTTCGTTGCCGAGTTGCTCGACGACCTGAACTTCACCCTCAAGGATGACGTCAGCGATATCACTCGGCAGTAGATGTTCCGGGCGAATACCCAGCGACATATTGGCTCCAACCTGGACATCACGGCTTTCAACTGGCAGCCAGACTTGCTGACGATTTGGCATCGGCAGCTCCACCTGCACTTGATCGATTGCGGTGGCGGTCACTTTTACCGGCAGGAAGTTCATCTTTGGCGAACCGATAAATCCGGCGACAAAACGGTCTGCCGGATAGTGGTACAGCTCCAGCGGTTTCCCAACCTGCGCCACGCGACCGGCGTCCAGCACCACGATTTTGTCGGCCAGCGTCATCGCTTCGACCTGATCGTGGGTGACGTAAATCATTGTGCGGCCCAGGCGTTTATGCAGACGGGAGATTTCGATACGCATTTGCACACGCAGTGCAGCATCGAGGTTGGAGAGCGGTTCATCGAGCAAAAATACGCTTGGCTCGGCCACCAGCGTACGGCCAATCGCCACACGCTGACGCTGACCGCCAGAGAGCGCTTTCGGTTTGCGATCCAGCAAATGCGCCAGTTGCAGCACTTCCGCCACCTGGTTGACGCGTTGGTTAATCACCTCTTTTTTTGCGCCAGCCAGTTTCAGGCCAAATGACATGTTTTCTGCTACTGACAGGTGGGGATAGAGCGCGTAAGACTGAAACACCATACCAACGCCGCGTTCTGCTGGCGGAGTGTCATTCATCCGTTTCTCACCGATGAACAGGTCGCCGCTGGTGATCGTCTCAAGCCCGGCAATCATGCGCAGTAAAGTCGATTTACCGCAGCCAGACGGTCCGACAAACACCACGAATTCACCTTCATGGATATCGAGATTGATATCTTTCGATACCACGACCTCGCCCCAGGCTTTCGTTACATTTTGCAGCTGTACGCTCGCCATGCCCTTCTCCCTTTGTAACAACCTGTCATCGACAGCAACATTCATGATGGGCTGACTATGCGTCATCAGGAGATGGCTTAAATCCTCCACCCCCTGGCTTTTTTATGGGGGAGGAGGCGGGAGGATGAGAACACGGCTTCTGTGAACTAAACCGAGGTCATGTAAGGAATTTCGTGATGTTGCTTGCAAAAATCGTGGCGATTTTATGTGCGCATCCCCACATTACCGCCAATTCTGTAACAGAGATCACACAAAGCAACGGTGGGGCGTAGGGGCAGGGAGGATGGAAAGAGGTTGCCGTATAAAGAAACTAGAGTCCGTTTAGGTGTTTTCACGAGCACTTCACCAACAAGGACCATAGATTATGAAAATAAAAACAGGTGCACGCATCCTCGCATTATCCGCATTAACGACGATGATGTTTTCCGCCTCGGCTCTCGCCAAAATCGAAGAAGGTAAACTGGTAATCTGGATTAACGGCGATAAAGGCTATAACGGTCTCGCTGAAGTCGGTAAGAAATTCGAGAAAGATACCGGAATTAAAGTCACCGTTGAGCATCCGGATAAACTGGAAGAGAAATTCCCTCAGGTTGCGGCAACTGGCGATGGCCCTGACATTATCTTCTGGGCGCACGACCGTTTTGGTGGCTACGCTCAATCTGGCCTGTTGGCTGAAATCACCCCGGACAAAGCGTTCCAGGACAAGCTGTATCCGTTTACCTGGGATGCCGTACGTTACAACGGCAAGCTGATTGCTTACCCGATCGCTGTTGAAGCGTTATCGCTGATTTATAACAAAGATCTGCTGCCGAACCCACCAAAAACCTGGGAAGAGATCCCGGCGCTGGATAAAGAACTGAAAGCGAAAGGTAAGAGCGCGCTGATGTTCAACCTGCAAGAACCGTACTTCACCTGGCCGCTGATTGCTGCTGACGGGGGTTATGCGTTCAAGTATGAAAACGGCAAGTACGATATTAAAGACGTGGGCGTGGATAACGCTGGCGCGAAAGCGGGTCTGACCTTCCTGGTTGACCTTATTAAAAACAAACACATGAATGCAGACACCGATTACTCCATCGCAGAAGCTGCCTTTAATAAAGGCGAAACAGCGATGACCATCAACGGCCCGTGGGCATGGTCCAACATCGACACCAGCAAAGTGAATTATGGTGTAGCGGTACTGCCGACCTTCAAGGGTCAACCATCTAAACCGTTCGTTGGCGTGCTGAGCGCCGGTATTAACGCCGCCAGTCCGAACAAAGAGCTGGCGAAAGAGTTCCTCGAAAACTATCTGCTGACTGACGAAGGTCTGGAAGCGGTCAATAAAGACAAACCGCTGGGTGCAGTGGCGCTGAAGTCTTACGAGGAAGAGTTGGCGAAAGACCCACGTATTGCCGCCACCATGGAAAACGCCCAGAAAGGTGAAATCATGCCAAACATCCCGCAGATGTCCGCTTTCTGGTATGCCGTACGTACTGCGGTGATCAACGCCGCCAGCGGTCGTCAGACTGTCGATGAAGCCCTGAAAGACGCGCAGACTCGTATCACCAAGTAATGCTGTGAAATGCCGGATGCGGCGTGAACGCCTTGTCCGGCCTACAAAACCGAAACGTATGTAGGCCTGATAAGACACGTCAGCGTCGCATCAGGCAGTTGTTGTCGGATAAGGCGTGAAAGCCTTATCCGTCCTGGAATGAGGAAGAACCCCATGGATGTCATTAAAAAGAAACATTGGTGGCAAAGCGACGCGCTGAAATGGTCAGTGCTAGGTCTGCTCGGCCTGCTGGTGGGTTACCTTGTTGTTTTAATGTACGCACAAGGGGAATACCTGTTCGCCATTACCACGCTGATATTGAGTTCAGCGGGGCTGTATATTTTCGCCAATCGTAAAGCCTACGCCTGGCGCTATGTTTACCCGGGAATGGCTGGAATGGGATTATTCGTCCTCTTCCCTCTGGTCTGCACCATCGCCATTGCCTTCACCAACTACAGCAGCACTAACCAGCTGACTTTTGAACGTGCGCAGGAAGTGTTGTTAGATCGCTCCTGGCAAGCAGGCAAAACCTATAACTTTGGTCTTTACCCGGCGGGCGATGAGTGGCAACTGGCGCTCAGCGACGGCGAAACCGGCAAAAATTACCTCTCCGACGCTTTTAAATTTGGCGGCGAGCAAAAACTGCAACTGAAAGAAACGACCGCCCAGCCCGAAGGCGAACGCGCGAATCTGCGCGTGATTACCCAGAATCGTCAGGCGCTGAGTGACATTACCGCCATTCTGCCGGATGGCAACAAAGTGATGATGAGCTCCCTGCGCCAGTTTTCTGGCACGCAGCCGCTCTACACACTCGACGGTGACGGCACGTTGACGAATAATCAGAGCGGCGTGAAATATCGTCCGAATAACCAAATTGGCTTTTACCAGTCCATTACCGCCGACGGCAACTGGGGTGATGAAAAGCTAAGCCCCGGTTACACCGTGACCACCGGCTGGAAAAACTTTACCCGCGTCTTTACCGACGAAGGCATTCAGAAACCGTTCCTCGCCATTTTCGTCTGGACCGTGGTGTTCTCGCTGATCACTGTCTTTTTAACGGTGGCGGTCGGCATGGTTCTGGCGTGTCTGGTGCAGTGGGAAGCGTTGCGCGGCAAAGCGGTCTATCGCGTCCTGCTGATTCTGCCCTACGCGGTGCCATCGTTCATTTCAATCTTGATTTTCAAAGGGTTGTTTAACCAGAGCTTCGGTGAAATCAACATGATGTTGAGCGCGCTGTTTGGCGTGAAGCCCGCCTGGTTCAGCGATCCGACCACCGCCCGCACGATGCTAATTATCGTCAATACCTGGCTGGGTTATCCGTACATGATGATCCTCTGCATGGGCTTGCTGAAAGCGATTCCGGACGATTTGTATGAAGCCTCAGCAATGGATGGCGCAGGTCCGTTCCAGAACTTCTTTAAGATTACGCTGCCGCTGCTGATTAAACCGCTGACGCCGCTGATGATCGCCAGCTTCGCCTTTAACTTTAACAACTTCGTGCTGATTCAACTGTTAACCAACGGCGGCCCGGATCGTCTTGGCACGACCACGCCAGCCGGTTATACCGACCTGCTTGTTAACTACACCTACCGCATCGCTTTTGAAGGCGGCGGGGGTCAGGACTTCGGTCTGGCGGCAGCAATTGCCACGCTGATCTTCCTGCTGGTGGGTGCGCTGGCGATAGTGAACCTGAAAGCCACGCGAATGAAGTTTGATTAAGGGAGATAACAAAAATGGCAATGGTCCAACCGAAATCGCAAAAAGCTCGTTTATTTATTACTCACCTGCTACTGCTACTTTTTATCGCAGCGATTATGTTCCCGCTGCTGATGGTCGTCGCTATCTCGCTGCGTCAGGGAAACTTTGCGACCGGCAGCCTGATCCCGGAGCAAATCTCCTGGGATCACTGGAAACTGGCGTTAGGTTTTAGCGTTGAACAGGCTGATGGTCGCATTACGCCACCGCCATTCCCGGTACTGCTGTGGCTGTGGAACTCGGTAAAGGTCGCCGGGATTTCCGCGATTGGCATTGTGGCGCTCTCCACCACCTGCGCCTACGCTTTCGCCCGTATGCGCTTTCCAGGCAAAGCGACGCTGCTGAAAGGAATGCTGATTTTCCAGATGTTCCCGGCAGTACTTTCACTGGTCGCGTTGTATGCGTTGTTTGATCGTCTGGGTGAGTACATTCCATTCATTGGCCTGAATACTCACGGCGGCGTAATTTTCGCGTATCTGGGTGGGATTGCGCTGCATGTCTGGACCATCAAAGGCTATTTCGAAACCATCGACAGTTCGCTGGAAGAAGCTGCTGCGCTGGATGGTGCGACACCGTGGCAGGCCTTCCGCCTTGTCCTGTTGCCGCTGTCAGTACCGATTCTGGCGGTGGTATTCATCCTGTCGTTTATCGCTGCCATTACTGAAGTTCCGGTCGCGTCGCTGTTACTGCGTGACGTAAACAGCTACACCCTGGCCGTGGGGATGCAGCAATACCTCAACCCGCAAAACTACCTGTGGGGTGACTTTGCCGCCGCTGCCGTGATGTCTGCATTACCGATCACCATCGTCTTCTTGCTGGCTCAACGTTGGCTGGTCAACGGCCTGACGGCAGGTGGTGTGAAAGGTTAAAGATGTTGTTCTGCCAATGTTATGCCGCTGCACCCTCAACTTACGTTATCCCAACTTGTGACTGTTATTCGGCGCTCCACGGAGCGCCTTTTTTTCTTTCGTCTGCAATCTGAATCGTTCGCCGGTTAATATTTCCATCATAGAGCTTATTATTTTTACGTTATTTGTTTTCCCACTTACGATAATTCTCTTTCGTGCTCTGAGTCACGGCAATAGTATTGTTTTTATCAATTTTGGATAATTATCACAATTAAGATCACAGAAAAGACATTACGTAAACGCATTGTAAAAAATGATAATTGCCTTAACTGCCTGACAATTCCAACATCAATGCACTGATAAAAGATCAGAATGGTCTAAGGCAGGTCTGAATGAATACCCAGTATAATTCCAGTTATATATTTTCGATTACCTTAGTCGCTACATTAGGTGGTTTATTATTTGGCTACGACACCGCCGTTATTTCCGGTACTGTTGAGTCACTCAATACCGTCTTTGTTGCTCCACAAAACTTAAGTGAATCCGCTGCCAACTCCCTGTTAGGGTTTTGCGTGGCCAGCGCTCTGATTGGTTGCATCATCGGCGGTGCCCTCGGTGGTTATTGCAGTAACCGCTTCGGTCGTCGTGATTCACTTAAGATTGCTGCTGTCCTGTTTTTTATTTCTGGTGTAGGTTCTGCCTGGCCAGAACTTGGTTTTACCTCTATAAACCCGGACAACACAGTGCCTGTTTATCTGGCAGGTTATGTCCCGGAATTTGTTATTTATCGCATTATTGGCGGTATTGGCGTTGGTTTAGCCTCAATGCTCTCGCCAATGTATATTGCGGAACTGGCTCCAGCTCATATTCGCGGGAAACTGGTCTCTTTTAACCAGTTTGCGATTATTTTCGGGCAACTTTTAGTTTACTGCGTAAACTATTTTATTGCCCGTTCCGGTGATGCCAGCTGGCTGAATACTGACGGCTGGCGTTATATGTTTGCCTCGGAATGTATCCCTGCACTGCTGTTCTTAATGCTGCTGTATACCGTGCCAGAAAGTCCTCGCTGGCTGATGTCGCGCGGCAAGCAAGAACAGGCGGAAGGTATCCTGCGCAAAATTATGGGCAACACGCTTGCAACTCAGGCAGTACAGGAAATTAAACACTCCCTGGATCATGGCCGCAAAACCGGTGGTCGTCTGCTGATGTTTGGCGTGGGCGTGATTGTAATCGGCGTAATGCTCTCCATCTTCCAGCAATTTGTCGGCATCAATGTGGTGCTGTACTACGCGCCGGAAGTGTTCAAAACGCTGGGGGCCAGCACGGATATCGCGCTGTTGCAGACCATTATTGTCGGAGTTATCAACCTCACCTTCACCGTTCTGGCAATTATGACGGTGGATAAATTTGGTCGTAAGCCACTGCAAATTATCGGCGCACTCGGAATGGCAATCGGTATGTTTAGCCTCGGTACCGCGTTTTACACTCAGGCACCGGGTATTGTGGCGCTACTGTCGATGCTGTTCTATGTTGCCGCCTTTGCCATGTCCTGGGGTCCGGTATGCTGGGTACTGCTGTCGGAAATCTTCCCGAATGCTATTCGTGGTAAAGCGCTGGCAATCGCGGTGGCGGCCCAGTGGCTGGCGAACTACTTCGTCTCCTGGACCTTCCCGATGATGGACAAAAACTCCTGGCTGGTGGCCCATTTCCACAACGGTTTCTCCTACTGGATTTACGGTTGTATGGGCGTTCTGGCAGCACTGTTTATGTGGAAATTTGTCCCGGAAACCAAAGGTAAAACCCTTGAGGAGCTGGAAGCGCTCTGGGAACCGGAAACGAAGAAAACACAACAAACTGCTACGCTGTAATCTTCCTGTCCAGCACGCCGCGCCATTTCGGCGTGCTGACTTTTTACTCCCGCTTCAGCCGTTTCGAATTACACAGCCACAGGGTGATCACCAGTAACAGGATCGCAGCCGAGTAGATCAACACATCCAGTGGCGATTTATGATCGACGATGATCAAGCGCACAATGGCGGTGATCCCAATATAGACAAAGTAACGTAGCGGGAAGTGAAAACCGGACTGAAAGTACTTCACAATCAGCGCGATAAATTCGAAATAGAGAAAGTAAACCACCAGTCCTTCTACCAGCTCATATTTGCTGGTTTGTTCTGGCGCGAACAGCACATCAGCCAGATGCACCGTTTCTTTGCCGAGGAAGACAACCAAAATCAGGCCGAGGCACAGCAGGCCAAGATTGAGTACGGTCTGCAAAATGGTGGAGATAAACTCCACGCGCGGACGAGAGAGTGACGTCATAGCAGTACCTCCTTCACAGTGGCGAGCTTCCTGTATAACGCAAAAATGTGACGGAGATCTATATTTTTTGTGTATGTTTTGTTCAACCTGGATTTGGAGCGCGCCTCCACCAAAGCCGGATATACCTACCCGTAGGCCGGATAAGCCGCGCCTGGCGGCGCATCCGGCAAGACAAACTGCACCAAAGCCGGTAATTCAAAAATCACCCATTCAGGTGATTCCCAGCCACCAGCAATGCGCGAAAAATCGACAATGTTCCTCTGGAACAAATGAAACGTAACCTGATAAAGGTGGTAAAAATGAAGCCTTATTTTGCTGCTTTGATGTTATCAGTCTCTGTTCTTCCTGCTTATGCTGGTCCGCTCGGTACTGCTGATAAAGCCGACCTACCGCAAAGCAATGTCTCCAGCCCAATGATGGCCCAGTCGCTCAGGCAACCAGACCTGCAACCGATATCGACGGACAGGAAGACAGAATGTTTTCGCCTTTACACACCAGATCGCAAACCGGGGGTGAACTGCGTTCCTGATGGCTCAACAGGCCATTAAGAATGAGGGTGCCAGTGATTGCGAAAACTGGCACCTTTCCCATGACTTAGCGGAAATTGACGCTACGGTCGCTGGTCATGTCATACAACTGGAACTTACGCCCAAGTTGTTGACCACCGTCACGCGTCAGCGGCGTCCAGCCAATCGCCGCACGGCTGCGTGTCGGGCCAGACGAGAAGAGATCCAACGGTACCGAGACATACACGCCTTTGGTGAAGTCCCCTTCGCCGTACTCCTCTTTCGAAACATTAGTGATCGTGGCATAGCCACCCACCACCACGCCGCTATCAAAGCGTTTGGCGATCTCCAGCGTGCCGCCTTTATCCCCTGCCAGATACTGCCCGACGCTGGCTTTAACTAACACATCCTGAGCGAAAGATGGCGTCCAGTAGGCGGTCAGATGTCCGGTTTTCACGCTGTAGTCGGTGAATTTCATCATATCTTTTGCACTACGCCAGTCGCGCTGTTTAACGTAGTTGGCATCCAGACCAAACGCCCAGTTGCTGTCCAGCGGGCGATACAACACTTCTGCCCCCGCACCGCCAAACATGGTTTCGAGATAACCACCGTAGACCTGACCGTAGAAGCCGTTGCCCAGATGCTGGAAGTAGTTGGCTTGCAGGTTATTCACATAGACATCGTTCTGCACATACTCGCGCACATGGGTACGCACGCGCGGTAAGTGCGAGTCCTGCGGAGGATTAGTGTAGTTAAACTTGTCGTAGTTGTTGGCAAGATTTGCAAACAGGCTGCCGGTGGTCAGCAGATGGTCCGTCAGCCACAAATCTGCCGTTCCCATCACGCCCAGCTGATACATGTAAAAGTTTTCCGGGCCACCGACCGACTGGTTCAGCACCGGATCGATATGGAAATCAAAGCGTGATTTGTCGATATACCAGCCCTGCTCGGTGGACTGCGGAACCACTGGCTCGACGCGTTTTTGCGCCAGCGTCGTTTCGTGGCCCAACGGCTCTCCGGCGAGATGATTTTTCAGGCTGGCGACATCGGTTTCCGTCGTCGCCTGCGGCATGTTAAGGCGATTTTCCGTAATGCGGATCGTTTTGATCCCATCCGGCAGATCGTTCATCACGATCCGATTCGCACGGATGATCCCTTCGCGCGAATCACGATATTTCACCTGCTCGCCGGTAACATACAGCGTATCGCCTTTCGCCTGGATCTGTGGATCGGCAAGTCCGGCATTGTATTTCAACAGCGTTAACTGATTCGCCACCACCGAATGCTGCAAAATGGCATCCTGCGGCTGCGGTTGATATTGCGGGCGGGCGTTATCGTTGTAAGACGGGCGCAGATCGTTAAAGTTGGTGCGCAACGTAACGCCAAACATAAAGGTGTTGCCACGTTCATAGCTAAGGTTAACGTCGGCCCAATCGGTAACGCGATAAATCGCACCGACGTTAAACTTACTTTTTTGCTCCAGCTTCCCGGCAAAATCCTGCTGATAATTATTGCCTTCATACTCCAGTTTCAGGCGCAGCGGTTGCCAGGGCGTCTGGTATTCCACGCCGCCAAACAGTGAGGCAGGACCGTGGAACATCTGGCTACCGTCGATAGATCCCGCCTGTTTGTAGCTGTTATCGCGATAGCAATATTTATCACTGGCTGAACAGAGCGGATTTTTCACATTACCGCTGGTGCCCAAATATCCCCAGCCCAGGCCGAGCGTAAAATCGAACGGCCCCCAGGCTTTGCTGGCAACAAGATATTCCGCATCAAACAGCCCCGTACCGCCGATATCCCGCGCACCAACCGCCACTTGCGGCAGCCAGTAACTCTCTTCCCACAAACGCAGTTTGAGATCGAAGGCTTTATCTTTATACGTTTGATCGCCAGAGAACGCTTCGACGCTGCTGTACTGCCGGGTGCGCACGTCGGTGTAGCGCAGCGTTGTTTCCAGCCACGGGAAGAGTTGCACTGAAGCTGAGTAATAACGGTACTGATCGTTATCGCGATAGTTCAGGCTCAACTCCCCTTCCCGCGCCATGCGTGCGGTGGGCGTTTGTAATAATCCTACGCCACCGAAATCCGACTGCGACGGGCCAATGGGCGCAGGATATGTTTCGCCGTAGCAAGCCATGCTAATGCCCAGCGCCAGTAAGCTAAGCAGATGTCTTTTTTTCATTATTGAGGTATCCGCTGCGTCAGAGTCTGAAGAATGTCGGCGTTAAGGGCATCAGGCGTCTCACTCCAGACGGAGTCCGCGAGGCCAACATAAATAATGCTGCCGGGCATCGGCTCTACGTGACGCTTGTTCCAGTAAGCCACCGGCGCTTTTTGCGTGCGTCCGTCCGGGTAAACCACCCACGCGTAGCTGCGATCCGCACCGCTGAGCAGGCTCTGGTCAGAGAGATAGCTCGCCACGTCGCGACCTGGAGTGAATGGCTGCTTGCCAGGACGGCTGATAAGCCCGAACAACGTGACCGTGGACGGCGGTGGTCCGACCCACAGCGTGTAGTTGCCCTGCAACGGCGGGTTACCGCGTTCGGCAACGCGGACGATATCGGGATCAAGATTGATTTTTTGCCTGCCCGTCACTTTCAACGCCTGAATTTGCTGGCGTAAGGCGTTAATCGCAGCGGCATCGTCGGCGCTGGAATCTGCGCCCTGTTCTGCCAGTCGTGTCAGCAACGCCTGCTGCTGACGCAATGCTGCCGCCGTTGCCAGCTCTTCGCTAATCACCGCACCGGGCCACCAGCTGTTTGCCAGCCGCGGTTGGCCTACCAGATCGATTAAATGCTCTGCGCCCGTTAGCGTTTTGGCCTCACTGCTGCCATTGCTGAACACCTTGACGGTTCCTGCCGCGAAGACCGATGACGCTCCCACACTCAAAAGCAACGCGACAATAGTTTGTTTAATCATTGTTTTGCCGCCTTGATGAGAGTGGTTTTCACCGGAAAATAATCCGCGCCGAGATACTGTTCCGACTGGCGAATTTGCCCTTCGCTGTCGATCCAATAGCGGTTATGCCAGCGCGCCTGGTCGGTGGAGACTTCTTCGTCCAGCACGCGAACCGGGGTTTCATCGCTGCCGACTTTGACGGTATCGGTGCCATCCCATTTGAAGACTGATCGTGCGGTGGCGTAGCGTACCTGCTTATACTCGGTCCAGCCCATCGTGCGCGTCCAGGTTGCACCATCAATGATTTGTGCGGGTTTAATCAGCGGGTCGGCGGCAAGGTTATTCACTTCAATCAGGTTGTCGCCGCCAAGCAAAGTCTTCACCAGACGACCATGTTGTGTGACGAGAGTGGCTTGATCCTGAGTGACCCATTTTTGTTGTCCGTCTTCAGCGAAGGCCAGCACCACAAACAATTGCGGCCCGCCATTAAGCTGCATGTACTGGCTGGCGTAGGGCATATTTTGAATATCATCGTCCGTCAGCTGTACGCCTGGCGTGCCGAACAGACTGTCCCACAGTGAATTGCCCAGCTCTTTAGTCGTGGCTGAACAGGCCTGTAATAACAGGCAGATAAGAATGAGTGCAGGTCGCTTCACGACTCTTCTCCAGAGGGGCAGAATAACCACACCGGAGTGTGGTTATGGTTAATCCCCTTCATATTTCAAGCCACAGATGCGATGACTCGAATTATTTTGGGGATACATACTTTATTACTGGGTACTGGTGGTTGTGGTTGTGGTGGTCCCGGTATTAGAACCATCACCGCCACCGGTTGCCGCGAGCGCGACACCCACCGCCGAGCTTACGGTGCTGACGCTGGTCGCGGAGGAACTCCCCGCCGAAACCGACGTTGCTGCCGACCCTGCCGCTTCGCCCACCTGTACAGGTGCAGCCCACGCAGAAGTCGCCGCAAGCGCAGATATGGCAAAAATGCCATACAGAACTTTTTTCATAACAATTTCCCTTCATTGAATGAATGGAGATTTACCCAAAAACATTTCGGGCGGGATCGAGTATACACAACTAAAGCATGCGAATTACGGCGCGGGGAATTAGCGATGGTGTTTTAGGATAATTGGAATGAATATCAAATATAAGTTTCAACTTATATTTAAATAACAATAAAAATCATAAACTTAAAATAAAAACAAAAGTAATTAATCTGCGTATTTTCCGAAATAAACAACGATTAAAAATCTATTTTAGGATTAACCTCACGGTATGATTTCCGTTAAATCACAGACAAGGGGATTTATCTGATAAAAAAATGCCGACATAACGTCGGCATTGTTATTAAGGTTATTTAATCAATCGTGCTATGTATTAATTGCCGAATACGATGTACATATCGGCATCGACCTGTAGGCCTGATAAGACGCGACCGCGTCGCATCAGGCATCGGTTGCCGGATGCGGCGTGAACGCCTTATCCGGCCTACATAGCGGCATCAGGCATGAACGATGATTAACCGCGCCACGCTTTATAGCGGTTAATCAGACCATTGGTCGAGCTATCGTGGCTGCTGATTTCTTTATCATCTTTCAGCTCTGGCAGAATACGGTTTGCCAGTTGTTTACCCAGCTCCACGCCCCACTGGTCGAAGGTGAAGATGTTCAGGATCACGCCCTGAGTAAAGATTTTGTGCTCATACAGCGCAATCAACGCCCCCAGGCTGAACGGAGTGATTTCGCGCAGCAGGATGGAGTTGGTCGGGCGGTTACCTTCGAACACTTTGAACGGCACCACGTAGTCAAGCGTTGCCGGATCTTTACCCTGATCGCGATATTCCTGCTCAACCACTTCACGGGATTTACCAAACGCCAGCGCTTCGGTCTGGGCGAAGAAGTTAGACAGCAGTTTCTGGTGGTGATCAGAGAGCGGGTTATGGGTGATAGCCGGGGCGATGAAATCGCACGGTACCATTTTGGTTCCCTGGTGGATCAGCTGGTAGAACGCGTGCTGACCGTTAGTGCCTGGTTCACCCCAGATAATCGGGCCAGTCTGGTAATCCACAACGTTACCGTTACGGTCAACATACTTACCGTTGGACTCCATATTGCCCTGCTGGAAGTACGCCGCGAAACGGTGCATATACTGGTCATACGGCAGAATCGCTTCAGTTTCCGCACCAAAGAAATTGTTGTACCAGATGCCAATCAGCGCCAGCAGTACAGGCAGGTTTTTCTCGGCAGGCGTGGTGGAGAAATGCTTGTCCATCGCGTGTGCGCCAGAAAGCAGTTCAACGAAGTTATCAAAGCCGATGGAGAGAACAATCGACAGGCCAATCGCTGACCACAAAGAGTAACGGCCGCCAACCCAGTCCCAGAACTCGAACATGTTGGCAGTATCAATACCAAACTCGCCAACGGCTTTGGCATTGGTGGAGAGCGCAGCGAAGTGTTTCGCAACGTGTTTTTCATCACCTGCCGCTTTCAGGAACCAGTCACGCGCGCTATGGGCGTTGGTCATGGTTTCCTGAGTGGTGAAGGTTTTAGATGCTACCAGGAACAGCGTGGTTTCCGGGTTTACTTTTTTCAGCACTTCAGCGATGTGAGTCCCATCGACGTTAGAAACAAAGTGCATGTTCAGGTGGTTTTTGTACGGACGCAGTGCTTCGGTCACCATGTATGGGCCGAGGTCAGAACCGCCGATCCCGATGTTCACTACGTCAGTGATTGCTTTGCCGGTATAACCTTTCCACTCACCGGAAATAATCGCTTCTGAGAAGGTTTTCATCTTCTCCAGCACCGCGTTGACTTCCGGCATTACGTCTTTGCCATCAACCAAAATCGGGGTATTGCTACGGTTACGCAGCGCTACGTGCAGCACGGCGCGGTTTTCAGTGCGGTTGATCTTCTCGCCAGAGAACATCGACTTAATCGCGCCCGCCAGATCGCACTCTTTCGCCAGATCCTGTAATTTCGCCAGCGTCTCTTCGGTGATGCGGTTTTTGGAGTAATCCACCAGCATCTGATCGTCGAATGTTGCGGAGAACTTAGAAAAACGATCGCCGTCTTTAGCAAAAAGATCGGCGATCGTAACGTCTTTCATTTCATCGAAGTGTTTCTGTAGTGCCTGCCAGGCAGCGGTCTGCGTTGGATTGATGTTTTTCATTAGCAATACTCTTCTGATTTTGAGAATTGTGACTTTGGAAGATTGTAGCGCCAGTCACAGAAAAATGTGATGGTTTTAGTGCCGTTAGCGTAATGTTGAGTGTAAACCCTTAGCGCAGTGAAGCATTTATTAGCTGAACTACTGACCGCCAGGAGTGGATGAAAAATCCGCATGACCCCGTCGTTGACAACCGCCCCGCTCACCCTTTATTTATAAATGTACTACCTGCGCTAGCGCAGGCCAGAAGAGGCGCGTTGCCCAAGTAACGGTGTTGGAGGAGCCAGTCCTGTGATAACACCTGAGGGGGTGCATCGCCGAGGTGATTGAACGGCTGGCCACGTTCATCATCGGCTACAGGGGCTGAATCCCCTGGGTTGTCACCAGAAGCGTTCGCAGTCGGGCGTTTCGCAAGTGGTGGAGCACTTCTGGGTGAAAATAGTAGCGAAGTATCGCTCTGCGCCCACCCGTCTTCCGCTCTTCCCTTGTGCCAAGGCTGAAAATGGATCCCCTGACACGAGGTAGTTATGTCTGAAATTGTTGTCTCCAAATTTGGCGGTACCAGCGTAGCTGATTTTGACGCCATGAACCGCAGCGCTGATATTGTGCTTTCTGATGCCAACGTGCGTTTAGTAGTCCTCTCGGCTTCTGCTGGTATCACTAATCTGCTGGTCGCTTTAGCGGAAGGGCTGGAACCTGGCGAGCGATTCGAAAAACTCGACGCTATTCGCAACATCCAGTTTGCCATTCTGGAACGTCTGCGTTACCCGAACGTTATCCGTGAAGAGATTGAACGTCTGCTGGAGAACATTACTGTTCTGGCAGAAGCGGCGGCGCTGGCAACGTCTCCGGCGCTGACAGATGAGCTGGTCAGCCACGGCGAGCTGATGTCGACCCTGCTGTTTGTTGAGATCCTGCGCGAACGCGATGTTCAGGCACAGTGGTTTGATGTACGTAAAGTGATGCGTACCAACGACCGATTTGGTCGTGCAGAGCCAGATGTAGCCGCGCTGGCGGAACTGGCCGCGCTGCAGCTGCTCCCACGCCTCAATGACGGCTTAGTGATCACCCAGGGATTTATCGGTAGCGAAAATAAAGGTCGTACAACGACGCTTGGCCGTGGAGGCAGCGATTATACGGCAGCCTTGCTGGCGGAGGCTTTACACGCATCTCGTGTTGATATCTGGACCGACGTCCCGGGCATCTACACCACCGATCCACGCGTGGTTTCCGCAGCAAAACGCATTGATGAAATCGCGTTTGCCGAAGCGGCAGAGATGGCAACTTTTGGTGCAAAAGTACTGCATCCAGCAACGTTGCTCCCCGCAGTACGCAGCGATATCCCGGTCTTTGTCGGCTCCAGCAAAGACTCACGCGCAGGTGGTACGCTGGTGTGCAATAAAACTGAAAATCCGCCGCTGTTCCGCGCGCTGGCGCTTCGTCGCAATCAGACTCTACTCACTTTGCACAGCCTGAATATGCTGCATTCTCGCGGTTTCCTCGCGGAAGTTTTCGGCATCCTCGCGCGGCATAATATTTCGGTAGACTTAATCACCACGTCAGAAGTGAGCGTGGCATTAACCCTTGATACCACCGGTTCAACCTCCACTGGCGATACGTTGCTGACGCAATCTCTGCTGATGGAGCTTTCCGCACTGTGTCGGGTGGAGGTGGAAGAAGGTCTGGCGCTGGTCGCGTTGATTGGCAATGACCTGTCAAAAGCCTGCGGCGTTGGCAAAGAGGTATTCGGCGTACTGGAACCGTTCAACATTCGCATGATTTGTTATGGCGCATCCAGCCATAACCTGTGCTTCCTGGTGCCCGGCGAAGATGCCGAGCAGGTGGTGCAAAAACTGCATAGTAATTTGTTTGAGTAAATACTGTATGGCCTGGAAGCTATATTTCGGGCCGTATTGATTTTCTTGTCACTATGCTCATCAATAAACGAGCCTGTACTCTGTTAACCAGCGTCTTTATCGGAGAATAATTGCCTTTAATTTTTTTATCTGCATCTCTAATTAATTATCGAAAGAGATAAATAGTTAAGAGAAGGCAAAATGAATATTATCAGTTCTGCTCGCAAACGAATTCCCGTACACTGAACTCTCTGGCTCACTGAGGGCACCATCATGGCACTCCCCCGTATTACCCAAAAAGAGATGACTGAACGCGAGCAGCGTGAACTTAAAACACTACTGGATCGGGCGCGGATTGCGCATGGTCGCGTATTGACCAACTCCGAAACCAACAGCATTAAGAAAGATTACATCGATAAATTAATGGTTGAGCGTGAGGCTGAAGCGAAAAAAGCCCGCCAGTTGAAGAAAAAGCAGGCTTATAAACCGGATCCTGAAGCGTCATTTAGCTGGTCAGCAAATACGTCGACGCGCGGCAGGCGCTAATCCACAATCAACGCCTGAGATTTTCACTCGTCAGTGTGAACACAATTTTCCCCTCACCCTAACCCTTTTCCCGAAGGGGCGAGGGGACTGTCCGGGCACTTTTGGGCCGTTTTCATCAGTCTGAGGCGTTAATCAGCGCCCCTTCTTTTTACGCCCCGGCGAGGTAAAACGCTTACCGTTGGACGCCGGGCGACCGCCTTTTTCCGCCGTTTTTTCCATCTTAACGACTGGACGTTTGATGCCCGCTGTTTTCGGTTTGGCCTTCGCTTTAGGTTTTACCTCGGAAGAGGAATTTTCAATGAGCTTAAAGAGGTCGATTAACTCATCGTCGGTTAAATCGCGCCATTCCCCCAGCGGAATGCCGCTTAAGCTAACGTTCATGATGCGCGTGCGTTCCAGCTTTTTCACTTCATAGCCGAAATGCTCGCACATGCGCCGGATCTGACGGTTCAGCCCCTGCACCAGGGTAATGCGGAAGACAAACGGCGCTTCTTTTTTAACTTTGCACTTTTTGGTCACTGTCCCGAGGATTGGCACCCCCGCACTCATGCCGCGAATAAACTCCTCGGTAATCGGTTTATCGACCGTCACCAGATACTCTTTCTCATGATCATTGCCAGCACGCAGGATCTTATTCACCAGATCGCCGTGATTGGTGAGGAAAATCAGCCCCTGGGAGTCTTTATCCAGGCGGCCAATCGGGAACACGCGTTTGCTGTGGTTAACGAAATCGACAATGTTATCGCGCTCGCCATCTTCGGTGGTGCTTACAATACCGACGGGCTTGTTCAGGGCGATAAGTACCAAATCTTCGGCTTCCCGAGGCTCAATCAACTGACCGTTTACTTTCACAATGTCGCCGGGTTTCACCTGATCGCCAATGGTGGCTCGCTTGCCATTAAGGAACACATTGCCTTGCTCGATATAGCGATCCGCTTCGCGGCGTGAGCAAATTCCGCTTTCGCTGATGTATTTATTTAAACGGACTGATGAGTCGGGCAGCATAAATTCTCCTGTAAAACGCGGAATATACCGTACCTCTTAGCGGGGAAAAACAGGGTTATGCGGCAACGTCGAAATTAAATGTGATCTGCCACGCCTTTTATCACAAAAGTGTCTCCGGAAGTACGATGCAAATTTGCTTGGCAAAATAAGGATAATCAACATATTACGAATCGCTGCACACCTGTGCTGATGACTACTACGCAGAGAAACAAATGTGCAAGAGAAAGCGCTATTTCTCCCCATGCAAAGAGTGAAAAATCGCTTTGAAAGGCCCTCATGATGGGGTTATATCAGATCAAGCGGTGAGAAAGCGTATTTGCACAAATGTGCAGAACCAGGAGGCGGCAATGGAAAACAGTGACGATATCCGTTTGATTGTGAAGATTGCCCAACTCTATTACGAACAGGATATGACGCAGGCGCAAATCGCGCGCGAACTGGGTATTTACCGCACCACCATCAGCCGCTTGCTTAAACGAGGCCGCGATCAGGGAATTGTCACCATCGCCATCAACTATGACTACAACGAAAATCTCTGGCTGGAGCAGCAACTGAAGCAAAAGTTTGGCCTGAAAGACGTTGTGGTGGTGTCGGGAAATGATGAGGATGAAGAGACTCAACTGGCGATGATGGGGTTACACGGCGCGCAACTGCTGGATCGCTTGCTGGAGCCTGGCGATATTGTCGGTTTTTCCTGGGGTCGCGCGGTGAGCGCACTGGTTGAAAACTTGCCGCAGGCGGGGCAATCGCGGCAGTTAATCTGCGTACCAATTATTGGCGGACCGTCCGGTAAACTCGAAAGCCGCTATCATGTAAACACATTAACCTACAGCGCGGCAGCGAAGCTGAAAGGGGAATCGCATCTCGCGGATTTTCCGGCTCTGCTGGATAACCCATTAATTCGTAATGGGATCATGCAGTCTCAGCACTTTAAAACCATCTCTGCCTACTGGGATAATCTGGATGTCGCCCTGGTGGGAATTGGCTCACCGGCCATTCGCGACGGCGCTAACTGGCATGCGTTTTATGGTGGTGAAGAGAGTGACGACCTGAATGCCCGCCAGGTTGCTGGCGATATTTGCTCGCGCTTTTTTGATATTCACGGCGCAATGGTTGAAACGAATATGAGCGAAAAAACACTCTCTATCGAAATGAATAAATTAAAGCAGGCACGATATTCCATTGGCATTGCCATGAGTGAAGAAAAATACAGCGGAATTGTTGGTGCATTGCGTGGAAAATATATTAATTGTCTGGTAACGAATAGCAGCACAGCTGAACTATTACTGAAATAAAAATCTTCCCGATGTTTACCGTAATAAAAATTACGGCGGGTCCCTATTAACTAAAATCAGGAGTCTGTTATGCAAACGTGGTTAAATTTGCAGGATAAAATCATTATCGTCACCGGCGGCGCATCCGGTATTGGTCTGGCGATTGTAGAGGAATTATTAGCACAAGGCGCAAACGTACAGATGGTAGATATTCACGGTGGCGATGGTCAATATGAAGGTCATAAAGGCTATCAGTTTTGGCCGACCGATATTTCCAGCGCCAAAGAGGTAAATCATACGGTAGCGGAAATTATCCAGCGTTTTGGTCGCATCGACGGTCTGGTCAATAACGCCGGGGTCAATTTCCCACGTCTGCTGGTCGATGAGAAAGCGCCTGCCGGGCAGTATGAACTCAACGAAGCTGCATTCGAAAAAATGGTCAATATCAACCAGAAAGGCGTTTTTCTGATGTCGCAGGCGGTGGCGCGACAGATGGTCAAACAACATGATGGCGTGATTGTGAATGTTTCCTCAGAAAGTGGACTGGAAGGCTCAGAAGGCCAAAGCTGTTACGCCGCTACCAAAGCCGCGCTCAATAGCTTCACGCGCTCCTGGTCGAAAGAATTGGGTAAACACGGTATCCGTGTGGTCGGTATCGCGCCGGGGATTCTGGAAAAAACAGGACTGCGCACGCCGGAATATGAAGAAGCGCTGGCGTGGACGCGCAATATCACCGTCGAGCAGCTGCGTGAAGGCTATACCAAAAACGCCATTCCTATTGGGCGCGCCGGAAGATTAGCAGAAGTCGCTGATTTTGTTTGTTATCTGCTGTCTGAACGCGCCAGCTATATCACCGGAGTAACCACTAACATTGCGGGCGGCAAAACGCGCGGCTAAGGAGGCTTTATGGTCAACGCCATTTTTTGTGCCCACGGCAAATTAGCTTGCGCCATGCTGGAATCGGTTCAGATGGTTTACGGCAACGCCAATGTTGAAGCCGTTGAATTTGTGCCCGGTGAAAACGCCGGAGACATCGTAGCAAAGCTGGAAAAGTTAGTAAGCATTCACAATCAAGATGAGTGGCTGATTGTCGTGGATTTACAGTGCGGCAGCCCGTGGAATGCGGCAGCGATGCTTGCGATGCGCAATCCTCGTCTGCGGGTAATCAGCGGCCTTTCTCTGCCGCTGGCGCTCGAACTGGTTGATAACCAGGACAGCATGAATGTTGATGAACTGTGTGAACACCTGACGCAAATCGCAAAGCAAACCTGCGTTGTCTGGAAACAACTGGCAACGACAGAGGAGGATTTCTGATGAACATTACGCTCGCCCGCATTGATGACCGCCTGATCCACGGCCAGGTCACTACCGTCTGGTCGAAAGTGGCTAACGCCCAGCGCATTATTATCTGCAATGACGAAGTTTATAACGATGAAGTTCGCCGGACATTATTGCGTCAGGCTGCGCCACCGGGAATGAAGGTTAACGTGGTCAATATTGAAAAAGCCGTCGCGGTTTATCACAACCCGCAATATCAGGACGAAACCGTTTTTTATCTTTTCACTCGCCCACAGGATGCCTTAGCGATGGTTCGCCAGGGGGTAAAAATAGGCACCCTGAATATTGGCGGCATGGCCTGGCGGCCCGGTAAAAAACAGTTAACCAAAGCGGTTTCATTAGATGATGATGATATTAACGCATTTCATGAGTTAAATAATCTTGGCGTCATACTGGATTTACGCGTCGTAGCGTCAGATCCCTCAATCAATATTATCGACAAAATAAACGAACAGTTAATCGCAAATTAAATAATAGCGCCTGTGTACATATGCTTTAACAGGCAGGGATGACGACACTTAAAAGGTGACAAATCATGGAAATAAGTACCCTACAAATTATTGCTATATTTCTTTTTTCCTGTATTGCCGGAATGGGCAGCGTGCTGGATGAATTTCAGACTCATCGCCCGTTAATTGCCTGTACGGTGATTGGTTTAATTCTCGGTGATTTAAAAACCGGAATAATACTCGGTGGTACGCTGGAATTGATAGCTCTCGGCTGGATGAACGTCGGCGCGGCGCAATCTCCGGATTCTGCACTCGCCAGCATAATCTCCGCCATTCTGGTTATCGTTGGTCAGCAAAGCATCGCCACCGGAATCGCCATCGCGTTGCCTGTGGCTGCGGCAGGCCAGGTGCTGACGGTGTTTGCCCGTACCATCACCGTAGTGTTCCAGCACGCGGCGGATAAAGCAGCGGAAGAAGCACGGTTTCGCACTCTCGATATTCTGCATGTCTCCGCGCTTGGCGTGCAGGCGCTGCGCGTCGCCATTCCGGCACTGATTGTCTCGCTGTTCGTCAGCGCCGATATGGTCAGCAATATGTTAAACGCCATTCCCGAATTTGTGACCCGAGGTCTGCAAATTGCTGGCGGTTTTATCGTGGTGGTCGGTTACGCCATGGTGCTACGTATGATGGGCGTGAAATATTTGATGCCTTTCTTTTTCCTCGGTTTCCTCGCAGGTGGCTACCTCGATCTCAGTCTGCTGGCGTTCGGTGGCGTCGGCGTGATCATGGCCCTGGTCTACATCCAGCTAAATCCACAGTGGCGTAAAGCTGAACCTCAACTCCAGGCCACCGCCTCCACCGCCCTTGACCAACTTGACGATTAACGGAGCCATCATGGAACAGAGAAAAATTACACGCAGCGATCTGGTGAGCATGTTTCTGCGCTCCAATCTGCAACAGGCGTCCTTTAACTTTGAACGTATTCACGGGCTGGGTTTTTGCTACGACATGATCCCCGCCATCAAGCGACTTTACCCATTAAAAGAGGATCAGGTTGCGGCGCTCAGGCGACACCTGGTGTTCTTCAATACCACGCCAGCCGTATGTGGCCCGGTCATCGGCGTCACTGCCGCCATGGAAGAGGCGCGGGCCAACGGCGCGGAAATTGATGACGGTACCATTAACGGTATCAAAGTCGGTCTGATGGGACCATTGGCAGGAGTTGGCGATCCACTGGTTTGGGGAACGCTGCGCCCGATTACCGCTGCGCTCGGCGCATCTCTGGCACTTTCGGGCAACATTCTCGGCCCGCTGCTGTTCTTCTTTATTTTCAACGCGGTGCGTCTGGCGATGAAGTGGTATGGCCTACAGCTCGGCTTTCGCAAAGGGGTGAATATCGTCAGCGATATGGGCGGGAATGTGCTGCAAAAACTCACCGAAGGCGCGTCGATTCTCGGACTGTTTGTGATGGGCGTGCTGGTCACCAAATGGACGTCAATCAACGTACCGTTGGTGGTTTCACAAACGCATGCCGCCGATGGCTCCACCGTCACCATGACCGTGCAGAACATTCTCGACCAACTTTGCCCTGGTTTGCTGGCGCTCGGTCTGACGCTACTAATGGTTCGTCTGCTCAACAAAAAAATTAACCCAGTATGGCTGATTTTCGCCCTGTTTGGCTTAGGGATTATCGGCAATGCGCTGGGCTTCCTGTCCTGATTCTTCGCCCCGGCACGACTGCCGGGGCCATCGCTCAACATGAGGTGGTTTATGAAAACAACAGCTCTGCGTCTTTATGGTAAACGTGATTTACGCCTGGAAACCTTTGACCTTCCTGAAATGCAGGAGGATGAAATCCTCGCGACGGTGGTCACTGACAGCCTGTGCCTCTCTTCCTGGAAAGAGGCCAACCTGGGTGAAAACCATAAAAAAGTACCCGACGATGTGGCGACCAACCCCATCATCATCGGCCACGAGTTTTGCGGCGATATTCTGGCCGTGGGTAAAAAGTGGCAGCACAAATTCCAGCCGGGTCAGCGTTATGTGATTCAGGCCAACCTGCAACTCCCCGACCGCCCGGACTGCCCCGGCTACTCCTTCCCGTGGGTGGGCGGCGAAGCCACGCATGTGGTTATTCCCAACGAGGTCATGGAACAAGATTGCCTGCTGGCATACGACGGCGAAACCTATTTTGAAGGCTCGCTGGTTGAACCGCTTTCCTGCGTGATTGGTGCGTTCAACGCCAACTATCATCTTCAGGAAGGTAGTTATAACCACACGATGGGGATTCGCCCGCAAGGGCGCATGCTGATCCTCGGCGGCACCGGACCAATGGGACTGTTGGCGATTGATTATGCGCTACATGGACCCGTTAACCCGTCGCTGCTCGTCATTACCGATACCGACAACGATAAATTGAGTTATGCGCGCAAGCACTATCCATCAGAACCGCAAACACTGATTCATTATCTCAATGCCGCCGATGCAGCATTTGATACGCTAATGGCGCTGAGTGGCGGTCACGGCTTCGATGATATTTTCGTCTTTGTGCCTAATGAAGGACTGGTGACTCTCGCCTCTTCCTTGCTGGCGACAGATGGTTGCCTGAATTTCTTCGCCGGACCGCAGGATAAACATTTCAGCGCGCCAATTAATTTCTACGATGTGCATTATGCATTTACCCACTACGTGGGCACGTCAGGCGGCAATACCGACGACATGCGCGCGGCGGTCAAACTGATCGAAGAGAAAAAAGTGCAGGCCGCAAAAGTGGTAACACATATTCTTGGGCTGAATGCCGCGGGCGAAACCACGCTTGAATTGCCTGCCGTCGGCGGCGGCAAAAAGCTGGTGTATACCGGGAAATACCTGCCGCTGACGTCACTCACGCAGATTCAGGATCAAGCACTGGCGGCGATTCTGGCGCGTCATCAGGGGATCTGGTCCGGTGAGGCGGAGCAATATCTGCTCACTCATGCAGAGGCAATTTCCCATGATTAATCGCGCTACTTAACTCTGCATGTCGCTGGCTGGTCGCCGCGGCAACTTCGCGACCTGATGTGCGGCTGATTGCTGAAGCGGCCCAATGTGCACGAGAAGGATAAAAAAACATCAGCGCCTTAAGGGGCGCTCAAATTGGTGGCAAAGTACACATTGTTTATGCCGGATGCGGAATAAAGCCTTATTCGGCCTACATAATCTCGAAAATTCAATATATTGCAGTTATCTGGTAGGCCTGGTAAGCGTAGCGCATCAGGCAATGCTGTGTTTGTCATCAGTCTCAGCGCCCGGTGCAATACGTGACATCGTGAGCCATGTCAGTAAGTGGTTAAATTCGCAGTGGTAGCATGCCTCCCGTGATTTCTTACTAACCGGAGAAGTAATGGAACTGCTTTTATTGAGTAACTCGACGCTGCCGGGTAAAGCCTGGCTGGAACATGCACTGCCGCTAATTGCTGAACAGTTGCAGGGTCGCCGCTCAGCGGTGTTTATCCCTTTCGCTGGCGTAACGCAGACCTGGGATGATTACACAGCGAAAACGGCTGCGGTTCTCGCTCCGCTGGGTGTTTCTGTCACCGGTATTCATAGCGTTGTCGATCCCGTTGCCGCGATTGAAAATGCTGAGATCGTGATTGTCGGCGGCGGGAATACTTTCCAGTTGCTGAAACAGTGCCGCGAGCGCGGGCTGCTGGCACCAATTACTGACGTGGTTAAACGTGGCGCGCTGTATATTGGCTGGAGCGCAGGCGCTAACCTTGCTTGCCCAACCATTCGTACCACCAACGATATGCCGATTGTCGATCCGCAAGGTTTCGATGCGCTAAATCTGTTCCCGCTGCAAATCAACCCGCACTTCACCAACGCGCTGCCGGAAGGCCATAAAGGTGAAACCCGTGAACAGCGTATTCGCGAACTGCTGGTCGTCGCGCCAGAACTGACGATTATTGGTCTGCCGGAAGGTAACTGGATCACAGTGAGTAAAGGTCACGCTACGCTGGGTGGCCCGAACACCACTTATGTGTTTAAGGCTGGTGAAGAAGCGGTGCCGCTGGAAGCGGGTCACCGTTTTTAAGTGAATTGCCGGATGCATGATCCGGCATCTTGTTCATAGTGCCTGATGCGACGCTTGACGCGTCTTATCAGGCCTACAGGATTCACAATATTAATACTCGTCCCGTCCTTCATCTTCATCCGGCTGTTCCAGCACACTGTAAGCCACCGAACAAAACAGCGAGTTCAGGCGCTGCATATCTCCCAGTAAGCCTAAATGTAGCGAACTGGTTTCAATGCTCTGCACGTTTTGCTGATGCAGGCGATCGACGTGGGCGTGGGAATAGCGGCGATTAAGAATGCGAAAACGATGTTTGCTGCGACGCAAACGACGAGCGCTGGTGACATCGCCAGAGAAGAACACCGACATTGCCAGTTTTAAATTACTGAGCAATTGCTCATAGAGCGCATCCAGTTCCTTCAAGCCATCAAGCGAAAATGCCCGCCGTGCTGCCAGCGATTTATCAGCAATTTCGCTGCCCATGCGCTCGACGATATCGGAAGCCTGTTCAAGGTTGAGCGACATTTCAATAATCTCCGCCCAGCGACGCGACTCTTCTTCTGCCAGTTCCTCTTTTGGCATCCGCGCCAGATACAGCTTAATGGCGGTATAGAGAACGTTGATATCATCTGCCAGCTTACGCAGCTCTTTCTCCTGCCGTGGCTCGCCGTGCATCACTTTATTCAGCCCTTCCATCATCTGTTCCATGGCGTCGCCAATGCGCAGGGTTTCGCGCGCGGCGTTCGCCAGAGCAAGCGTGGGCGTATCCAGCGCGCTGACATCCAGATGTTTAGGCCGTAGCTGGGTATCCAGTTCCGGTTCATCGCGAATAATCGTTTTGCAAAACCGTGCCATCGGGTCAACAAATGGCAGCATGACCAGGCAACGTACAAGGTTGTAGAAGACGTGGAAATAGATCACCAGTTCCGCTTTTGGCAATGACAACTTCCCCATTGTCTCTGCCAGCAAATGGACAAACGGCAGGATAATCAGGCTACCCACCAGCTTAAACAGCAGACTACCCAGCGCGACACGGCGGGCTGCGGCATTGGCGGCACTGTTGTTGAGCATTGCCAGCAGACCGGAACCGAGGTTAGCACCAATCACCAGACAGAGCGCCACGGGGAAGGAGATAATGCCTGCGGCGGTCAGAGTCGCGGTCAGCAGTACAGCAGCAAGGCTGGAGTAGCTGATAATGGCGAACATCGCGCCAATCAGCGCATCCAGCAGAATATCGCCGGTCAGCGAGGCAAAGATCACCTGAACGCCGTTTGCCTGGGTGATCGGCGTTACGGCCTGCACAATCAACTCCAGCGCTAGCAAAATCAGCCCAAGACCAATACCGACGCGGCCCAGTTGCCCGGCGCGTGACTGTTTGCGTCCGAGGAAAAAAATCACGCCGATAAAAATAAGTAACGGTGACAGCCAGGATAAGTCGAAGGTGAGAATACGCGCCATTAGCGCCGTCCCGACATCTGCACCCAGCACAATGACCAGAGCCGGTGCGAGGGCTACCAGATCCTGAGCGACAAACGAGGTCACCAGCATGGTGGTGGCATTACTGCTCTGTACCAGTGCGGTAACGCCGATCCCCGCGCAAAAGGCGAGCGGCTTTTTTTCGACGCTCCGGCTAAGGACAGTACGCAAACGCGCGCCGAAGACGCGCATTACGCCGGTTCGAACAATATGAGTCCCCCAGACCAGCAGGGCGACGGCAGAAAGCAGGTGAAGCAGCGTTAACACGAGTTCAGGTTCTCCTTATCGTTATATGTTCCTGAAGCAATTGAATGACCAAAGGACCGGAAACACGCTGACTGGCATCTTTACTGTGCCTTTTGACATTCGTTTTTCCGGCTAAGATTATTCCAGCCTGTTTCCAGTATAAGTGTTTCATATTAATAAAGAGACAGGGCACTCATTGAGCGCCCTGTTTGTTGTAAGGAAAAGTGACAGATTTGTGAATCAGTCCGCGTCATACCCCAGATTCGGTGCCAGCCAGCGCTCAACTTCGGTAACGCTCATACCTTTACGGCGGGCATAATCTTCAACCTGATCGCGCTGAATTTGTGCTACAGCGTAGTACTTGCTGTCCGGGTGGCTGAAGTACCAACCCGAAACCGATGCACTGGGCCACATGGCGAAAGATTCTGTGAGTTTCATGCCAGTGTGTTTTTCCACTTCCAGCAGCTCCCAGATGGTGGCTTTTTCCGTATGTTCCGGGCAGGCCGGATAGCCCGGTGCCGGACGGATGCCCTGGTAGTTTTCGCGGATCAGCTCTTCGTTGCTGAGGTTCTCGTTCGGCGCATAGCCCCAGTAGACTTTACGCACACGCTCATGGAGATACTCCGCAAAGGCTTCGGCTAAACGGTCGGCAAGCGCTTTCACCATGATTTTGTTGTAATCATCGTGCTGCGCTTCAAAGGCATCAGCCAGTGCGTCCTCTTCCAGCCCGCCAGTCACGGCAAATGCGCCGATGTAATCTGCTTTACCAGAAAGCTTCGGCGCAACGAAGTCAGCGAGACAGTAGTTAGCGAAGCCTGTTTTTTCGGTCTGTTGACGCAGATGGTGGCTGACGTTGATCACATGGGTACGCGTTTCGTCACGGTAGATTTCAATGTCATCGCCCACACGGTTTGCCGGGAACAGGCCCACCACGCCACGCGGATTCAGCGTTTTCTCGGCGCTTAATTTATCCAGCATGTCGTTGGCGTCTTTAAACAGCCGCTGCGCCTCAACGCCCACCACTTCATCTTCCAGAATGCGCGGATACTTCCCGGCCAGCGACCAGGTCATAAAGAACGGTGTCCAGTCGATGTAATTACGCAGCGTTTCGATGCTGGCTTCGACTTCCTGCACGCCGAGACGGTGCGCCACCGGCGGCGTGTAAGCCTGCCAGTCAAAAGCGAAATCGTTATCGCGCGCCGCTTCCAGCGTGACCGGTGGTGTGCGCGGTTTCTTGCGCCCGTGCTGAATACGTACGGTTTCGTACTCCTTGCGGGTACGAGCGACAAAATCATCACGCTGGGTATCGGAAAGCAGCGCCGCCACCACACCAACGGTACGCGAGGCATTCTGCACATACACCGTCGGGCCGCTGTAGTTCTGCTCGATTTTCACCGCCGTGTGCGCTTTTGAGGTCGTCGCACCGCCAATCAGTAACGGAATAGTGAAGCCCTGACGCTCCATCTCTTTCGCCACGTTAACCATCTCGTCCAGCGACGGCGTGATAAGCCCCGAAAGGCCAATCAGATCAGCATTCACTTCTTTAGCGGTACGGAGAATTTTTTCCGCAGGCACCATAACGCCGAGATCGACAATTTCGTAGTTGTTACATTGCAGCACCACACCAACGATATTTTTACCGATGTCGTGGACGTCGCCCTTCACGGTGGCGATCACCATCTTGCCGTTGGTTTTGCCCTGCTCTTTGCTGGCTTCAATAAACGGTTCGAGGTAGGCCACCGCCTGTTTCATGACGCGCGCCGATTTGACCACCTGTGGCAGGAACATTTTCCCTTCGCCAAACAGGTCGCCGACCACATTCATGCCGTCCATCAACGGGCCTTCAATCACTTCAATCGGGCGCGTAGCCTGCTGGCGGGCTTCTTCGGTATCCTGCTCGATAAACTCGGTAATGCCTTTGACCAGCGAGTATTCCAGACGTTTATTCACTTCCCACGAGCGCCACTCCGCCTGCTGGGCGTTGGCGGTGTCGTCGGTTTTGCTGCCGCGATATTTCTCGGCAAGCTCCAGTAAACGCTCGGTGCCATCGTCGCGACGATTAAGAATCACATCTTCCACCGCGTCGCGCAGTTCAGCGGGTAGGTCGTCGTAAATCGCCAGTTGCCCGGCGTTGACGATCCCCATATCCATGCCATTGCGAATAGCGTAGTAGAGGAACACTGCGTGAATGGCTTCGCGCACCGGATCGTTGCCACGGAACGAGAAAGAAACGTTAGATACGCCGCCGGAAATCAGCGCGTGCGGCAGTTCGCGTTTGATGTCTTCACACGCGCCGATAAAGTCCTGCGCGTAGTTGTTGTGCTCTTCAATGCCAGTTGCGACCGCGAAGATGTTTGGGTCGAAGATGATATCTTCTGGCGGGAAGCCAACCTCTTCGGTGAGGATTTTGTACGCCCGACGGCAAATCTCGATTTTCCGTGCGCGAGTATCGGCCTGTCCCTGTTCGTCAAAGGCCATTACCACCACTGCCGCACCGTAGCGACGCAACAATTTCGCGTGATGGATAAAGGCGTCGACGCCCTCTTTCATCGAGATAGAGTTAACAATGCCTTTGCCCTGGATACACTTCAGACCTTTTTCAATGACGTCCCATTTTGAGGAGTCGATCATAATCGGCACGCGAGCGATATCCGGTTCACCGGCAATCAGATTGAGAAAACGCACCATCGCCGCTTCGGCATCGAGCATCCCTTCATCCATGTTGATATCGATAATCTGCGCGCCGTTTTCCACCTGTTGACGCGCGACATCCAGCGCCTCGCTGTATTTCTCTTCTTTGATCAGGCGCTTGAACTTAGCGGAACCGGTGACGTTGGTGCGTTCACCCACGTTCACAAACAGGCTATCTTCGCCAATGTTCAGCGGCTCCAGGCCGGACAAACGGCAGGCTACGGGAATTTCCGGCAGTTTGCGCGGCGCTAATCCTTCTACTGCACGACTCATCGCTGCAATATGTTGTGGCGTGGTGCCACAGCAGCCGCCGACGATATTGAGAAAACCCGCTTGCGCCCATTCACGTATCTGTTTTGCCATCGTGTCGGCGTCGAGATCGTACTCACCAAAGGCGTTGGGTAGCCCGGCGTTCGGGTGCGCGGTGACGTAGCATTCCGCAATCCGTGACAGCTCCTGCACGTACTGGCGCAGTTCATCGGGCCCCAGCGCACAGTTCAGGCCAAAGGTCAGAGCTTCGGCGTGGCGCAATGAGTTGTAAAATGCTTCGGTGGTCTGCCCGGAGAGCGTGCGCCCGGAGGCGTCGGTGATGGTGCCGGAGATCATAATCGGCAGCTCAACGCCCAGCGCTTCAAACTCCGTTTTCACCGCAAATACCGCCGCTTTGGCGTTAAGGGTGTCGAAAACGGTTTCAATCAGGATCAGATCCGCGCCACCTTCCACCAGCGCTTTGGTGGACTCTCGATAAGCCGCCACCAGCCCGTCAAAAGTGATATTACGAAATGCCGGATCGTTGACGTCCGGAGAAATAGACGCCGTGCGGTTGGTCGGGCCGAGAACACCGGCAACGTAGCGCGGTTTCTCTGGCGTGCGCGCGGTCCACTCGTCAGCACAAGCTCGCGCCAGTTTCGCCGCCGAAAAGTTGATTTCCGCCGACAGGGATTCCATCTGGTAATCCGCCATCGCAATGGTCGTGGAGTTGAAGGTGTTGGTTTCGATGATATCCGCGCCCGCTTCAAAGTAGGCGTTGTGGATAGCGGCGATCACTTCCGGTTTACTGAGTACCAGCAGGTCGTTGTTGCCTTTGAGGTCGCATGGCCAGTCGGCAAAGCGTTCACCACGAAAATCGGCTTCGTTCAGTCGATAACTCTGGATCATGGTGCCCATACCGCCGTCCAGCACCAGAATACGTTCATTTAACTGCGCACGCAGTTGTTCCACTTTGCTGCTCACACTTGCTCCCGACACGCTCAACCCAGATTTAATAAAAATTCAACAAACCATACTGGCATAAACGCATCTGTGGTAAAAGCGACCACCACGCAACATGAGATTTGTTCAACATTAACTCATCGGATCAGTTCAGTAACTATTGCATTAGCTAACAATAAAAATGAAAATGATTTCCACGATACAGAAAAAGGAGACTGTCATGGTCGCACCCATTCCCGCGAAACGCGGCAGAAAACCCGCCGTTGCCACCGCACCAGCGACTGGACAGGTTCAGTCTTTAACGCGTGGCCTGAAATTACTGATTGCCGAATCCAATGGCAGTGTGGCACTCACGGAACTGGCGCAACAAGCCGGGTTACCCAATTCCACGACCCACCGCCTGCTAACCACGATGCAACAGCAGGGTTTCGTGCGTCAGGTTGGCGAACTGGGACATTGGGCAATCGGCGCACATGCCTTTATGGTCGGCAGCAGCTTTCTCCAGAGCCGTAATTTGTTAGCGATTGTTCACCCTATCCTGCGCAATCTAATGGAAGAGTCTGGCGAAACGGTCAATATGGCGGTGCTTGATCAAAGCGATCACGAAGCGATTATTATCGACCAGGTACAGTGTACGCATCTGATGCGAATGTCCGCGCCTATCGGCGGTAAATTGCCGATGCACGCTTCCGGTGCGGGTAAAGCCTTTTTAGCCCAACTGAGCGAAGAACAGGTGACGAAGCTGCTGCACCGCAAAGGGTTACATGCCTATACCCACGCAACGCTGGTGTCTCCTGTGCATTTAAAAGAAGATCTCGCCCAAACGCGCAAACGGGGTTATTCATTTGACGATGAGGAACATGCACTGGGGCTACGTTGCCTTGCAGCGTGTATTTTCGATGAGCACCGTGAACCGTTTGCCGCAATTTCTATTTCCGGACCGATTTCACGTATTACCGATGATCGCGTGACCGAGTTTGGCGCGATGGTGATTAAAGCGGCGAAGGAAGTGACGCTGGCGTACGGTGGAATGCGCTGACTTTTTCTGGCGGGCAGAGGCAATATTCTGCCCATCATACCTGAGTGGCAATAGAATAAGGGTGTCTGTTAATCGCATTGACGCCAAAATAACTTAATGTCATACACTTCACACACTTTTATTAACTCAGCATTATTTTTAAACATCAAACCACTTAATTATTAACAAAATCGCAAGATCTCATTCCACCGAAACTTTTACGGCTGCATTATGAGATTGAGCGATTTATGATATTTCTTTAGTTGTAATCATATTAAATTTTTTCACTGTTCTGATAGTTAAAATTCAAGACATCAATAAACAATGAGATATTTAAATGATTACTCGTATTCCTCGTAGTTCTTTCTCTGCAAATATTAAT
>ENA-OVGH01000400-OVGH01000400.1-human-gut-metagenome-genome-assembly--contig:-NODE-400-length-41743-cov-6.571939_pt1 | contig 41743 bp, 28 predicted proteins | sample MGYA00237770_ERZ505419 | MGnify/ENA primary metagenome ERZ505419 (study PRJEB26158, sample SAMN06016353) | human gut metagenome | biome: human gut; feature: ankylosing spondylitis patient; material...
ATCAATGCCGTATTCGGGCATCTGATGCAATTCCTTTATCCGAGTATCTTCTCGAATAGATTGCGGTGGCACACCGCCGACCTCAATTTTCCATTTTCAACTTTCAATTTTAAAAAATCACAGATGCAAAATCAGCTTTGCAACGCCGAAATAGATAAGCAATGAAAGCGAGTCGCAGACTGTTGAAATGAGCGGATTCGCCATAACGGCAGGGTCAAAGCCGACCTTGCTTGCCAAAAGAGGCAGACTGCTGCCGACAAGCTTTGCCATAATAATTGTGCCGACAAGCGTAAGCGAAATTACAAGGGCAATCATAAATGCGTTTTCCTGACCGTTGAGATCAAACAAAAGCAGTTTTACAAAGTTTGCCGCCGCAAGGGTAATACCGCAAAGAATTGACACCCTGAATTCTTTCCACAGCACAAGGAAAATGCTCTTGAAATGAATTTCACCGAGCGACAACGCACGGATTACGGAAACCGACGCCTGAGAACCTGCGTTACCGCCCGAACCCGTAATCATCGGGATAAACGATGAGAGAATCAAAACATTTGCAAGCACAGCCTCAAATGATGAGATAATCGCACTTGTAAAGGTTGCCGAAAGCATGAGTATGAGCAGCCACGGCGCTCTCTTTTTGTACAGACCGAAAACGCTTGTTTTCATATACGGTTTGTCAGACGGCAATACGGCTGCCATCTTTTCGATATCCTCGGTAGCCTCTTCCTGAATAACATCAATAGCATCGTCAATTGTTACGATACCGACAAGTCGGTTTTCGTTATCAACAACAGGAAGAGCAAGAAAGTTATAGTTTGAGAACATCTGGGCAACCTGCTCCTGATCGGCAAGAGTAGTTACCGAGATAACATTTTCCTCCATAATCGACTTTACAAGCTCGTCATCTTCGGCAAGCAAAAGGTCTTTTACGGTGGTAATACCGATAAGCTTGTTGTTGGCATCGGTTACATAGCAGGTGTAGATTGTTTCCTTGTCAACACCTGTTCTTCTGATTCTTTTAATAGCCATTTCAGCCGTCATATCGGGACGAAGCACAATAAACTCGGTTGTCATAATCGAGCCTGCACTGTCCTCGGGATATTTTAAAAGCTCGTTAATCTGCTTTCTCATATCCTTGTCGGCCTGTCTTAAAATACGCTTTACAACATTGGCAGGCATTTCCTCAATAAGGTCAACGGCGTCATCGACAAATAACTCATCGACAACCTCTTTCAGTTCGCTGTCGCTGAAGCCGTGGATAAGAAATTCCTGAGTTTCGTCATCCATTTCTACAAAGGTTTCCGCCGCAAGCTCCTTTGGCAGAATACGAAACAGAATCGGCATTTTTTCATCCTGTAGATTTTCAAAAACCGCCGCAATGTCAAACGGTTTCATCGTAATCAAAATGTCACGCAAAGTGCTGAACTTTTTGTCATCAAGCAACACTTTGATAGTTTCGACAAGGGTTACATTAACCTGTTCCATCATCTTTTCCTCCTTTTTAATTCAATTGGAAGTAAAGACGGTGTCACCCTGAGTATTAAATTAAATCAATTCAAATTAAAATAAAAATACAAAGCAAAATCAATAAAACAAAATGAACGCACAAGCGCACATTCTGTTGCAACTTCGCCCGGGTACAGCGCCTTTATTACCGTCTGCGTCCATTAAGTTTTCACCTCATTCGCATTCAAATTCGGGCAAAAGCCCGTACATATTTATTTTATTCTTTTTTATGTCCGATGTCAACGGATTTATCCGCTAAAAATCCACTTTGCAAACATTTTACATTATCCTCTGTAACAGCTTGGTAACTCGGTATAATATTTCTTGCTTTTTGAAGTGTATCAATGTATAATAAATATGCATGATTTAAAATAAAATTTCAAAGATTGGAGATTAACCGTTATGACAGATATGGTTAAAAAATATGTTCCCTATGCGGTAATAATTTTGCTTGTTTATATGCTGCTGCCGCTTGTGTTTATTCCGGGCGCAATGCAGAAGTTTTCACCCGTTGCATATGACTGTGTGTTCCCGATTACGGCAATCGGCTGTTCGGCACACTACTGCTCAAAACACGGACTTGACTTTCTCTTTGCACTCATTGCGCCGATTATTTATCTTCCGAGTATGCTCATCTACAACGGTGGATTTTCTTCAAGCACACTTTCAACAAACCTTATTCTCCTCGTAGTTTATCTTGTTGCCGGAATTTTCGGACTTTTCCTCGGCGACCTTGCTTTCGGTGACAAGCGCCGTCAGAAAGAAAAGGCAGAACAGGAAGAAGCTGAGGAAATGCTTCTTGAGGCAAAGCGCCGTGAAAAGGAAGAGCTTGAGAACATGACTTCATCAAGCAAAAAGTCCGAAAGAAAAGCACCTTACAGACAGGAACGCAAGCCTGCACGCAAACCGTCGCCTGCACCGCAGAAAACCGAAACAGCAGATGACGATGATTTTGATTATGACAAGTACCTTTCCGGTATTGACAGAAAGCAAGATCCGAACGAAAGCGAAATTGACGATATCTTAAACGAATACAGACACTAACGGCGAGCCGCCGTTCCCAGTTCGTGCAGATAGTATTTATAAGGGCGAAAATAAAATGCCCGAGCAGAACTCTATAACTAAAAATGTAAAATTAAAGTCGGGAAGACAATTTGCGAAATGCAAAGCATTGTCTTCCCGACTGTTTTTGCTTAATCAGTAGGGGCGTTCATCGGACGCCCGATTTGATTGAATTTTATGTTTAAATAAGATTATGTGATGTTATGGAAGTTGTGTATGATTTTGTAGGGGAGAACCGTGTTCTCCCGCACGGCGAGCCGCCGTTCCCGATTCGTGTAGATAGTTTGTAATATAAAAAACATATCATGCCCGAGCGTAGCATTGCAATTTTTCGCACAATCCCGTAGGGGCGTTCATTGGACGCCCGCCAAGTAATGACAGAAAATTTATGATAAAAATAAACTGTATAAATGAGATACAGAATTGCAGTTACTTTGTAACATTTATATCATTTAATTTACAATATTATTTGTACCATTATTTTTGTTTAAATCAACCCAACGATATACTTCTGAATCAAGGTTGCGTCAACAACACTGATTTCACCGTCATGGTTTACATCGCTGTTAAAAAGCTGAGTCTTGCCGAATTTTACAATACCTACAACATATTTCTGAACAGATGTTGCATCTCCAACCGTAATGTTTCCGTCTGGATATGCATCACCGCAAGTCAGGCAGTTCAATTTGCCACCAATCGTTGTTTTACACTCTGCGCCGTTTTTAAGTCTGCAATATTTATAAGCTATAAGGCCCGTATCCTCGCCAAGCTGTCTTGAAATATAAAACTCCGCATAGCCGTTCTTATCGGGGACAAAAGATGTTACCGCACCTCCGCTGACAAAATATGCGCCCGAGGTTGCATAGCAAGGTTTGCCGCTGCTGTCTGTACCGAAATCCTCATATGTAAAGTCAAAATTCTTGTATGTGCCATCGCTGAGTTTTCCGGTCATTGTGCCATCATCATTAAAGCCATCAGGAAAATAGTCGGAGAGTTTAATCCTTATCTTAACATATTCTCCGCCTGTTGAATCATAATTGAATTTCATACCCGTATCACCAAAATAACGATTATCCGCTGTTATCATATGGCGAGTAAATTCCTGATTTTTCGGGAGATTTACAAACTTCGGTGCATCAATACAGTCCTTAAACATCACGCTGTACTTTTGATAATCCGTTGATATGAACATTGCCCCGAAATTCTTTGCCGTATTTTCGGTATATCCCGTTGTTGTAACAAAAAGCTGATTGTTTGAGATTTTCTGCGTTGTACCTGTAACTTCAAAGTCCTTGCGATCTTCATACTCGCTTACCGCACCTGTCATAAGAACCGAACCGACAGTAAGCACACCGCACATTGCGATTGCGGTTAATTTTTTGATTATATTTTTCATTGTTTTTTCTCTTTCTATCAGGGGCGCTCATTGGACGCCCGATTTGATTGAATTTTATGTTTTCGCAAAATCAGTTGATGTTATGGAAGTTGTGTGTAATTGGCGACATATATATAATCTGTCTTAACAAAAAGATTGTACCATTACTTCGTCAGTTTGCTTTTATATGTAATTTTCATTTAACTCAACCCTACAATATACTTCTGAATCAAGGTTGCGTCAACAACACTGATTTCGCCGTCATCGTTTACATCGCTGTTAAAAAGCTGAAGCTTGTCAAAGTCCTCAATACCTGCAACATATTTCTGAACAAGCGTTGCATCTACAATTGTGATAGAATCATCCTTGGTTATATCGCCTCGAACAAGACCGTATAGGCGTGCACCCTGTACAGCACGATTAAAGGACAGTCCGTCTTTTCTTCTGTAGTTAAGATATATCGACAATTCGGTTCTTACACCGATTTTCTTTGAAATATAAAGCTCGGCATAACCGTCCTTATCAGGGACAGTTGCCGTTACAGCCGCACCGCTCTTTACACACATACCCGAAGTTTCGCAATAATCGTTTTTGTCGGAACTTGCGGAATCGTAATCTTTGTGAGTCCAGGCAAAGGTGTGTGTACTATTGTCATCAAGGGTTTGAGTAACAGATCCGTCCTCGTTAAAGTAAGGCGAAAAAGTAGATAATTTAATTTTTACCTTTTCATATTCTCCGCCGGTATTATCAAATGTATAAAGGTCATATATGTTTGTAAAATAAGAACCGCTCAGGTTTGTCAATTTATTGTAATAAAATTCCTGATTTTTCGGAAGATTTAAAAATTTCAGTTTATTCACGCAATCTTTAAAATATACGCTGTATCCTTTGCCTGCCATATTTTCAAACATAACACCGTAATACTTTGGGTTGCTTTCGTTATAGCCTGTTGCCGTAACAAGAACTTGATTATTACTGATTTTACGGGTTTCGCCCATTAGTTTGAAATCTCTTTCATCACCAATCCATTTTGCGTTTGCAACAAACGCAGAGCTTACCGCCAACACACAGCACATTGCGATTGCGGTTATTTTTTTGACTGTTCTTTTCATTGTTTACACCTATTTATATTGTTCAGCTGTCCAAACCGACAATATATTTCTGAATCAAGGTTGCATCAACAACACTGATTTCACCGTCATGGTTTACATCGCTGTTAAAAAGCTGAAGCTTATCAAAGTCCTCAATACCTACAACATACTTCTGAACAAGCGTTGCATCAGTAACAGAAATGTATCCGCTTAAATCCGTATCACCGCAAGTTAAACCGACCAGAGTACCTCCGATTCTTCCGCAATCGCGACGAGCTCCGTTTTTAAGTCTGCAATAGCAGTATGACATTACTTTTGTATCTGCGCCAAGCTTTCTTGAAACATATATTTCAGCATAGCCGTCCTTATCGGGAGCAAAGGATGTTACCGCACCTCCGCTTGTCGCATATGCACCGGATTCCGCATAGCAATTAACACCGTTGCTGTCAGTTCCGAAATCTTCGTATGTAAAATCAAAATCCTTGTAAGAACCGTCGCTGAGCTCAACAGTCATTGTTCCGTTTTCATTGAACAGATAGGAAAAATCGGAAAGCTTGATTTTTACCTTAACATATTCACCGCCTGTTTTGTCAAACTGATAGAATGTCTGAACATTACCGAAATAACCGTGACCCTGCGTCATCATATATTTTACGAATTTTTCGCCCTTTGGAAGATTTAAAAATCTCGGTGCGTTGATACAATCCTTAAACCATATATCGTAATCCTTTTCGTCGGTTGTTCTGAACTTTGCACCGAAATTTTTATCGGTATTTTCAGTGTATCCCGTTGTTGTCACAAAAAGCTGATTGTTTGAAATTTTCTGCGTTGTACCTGTAACTTCAAAGTCCTTGTGATTTTCATCTTCGCTTACCGCACCTGTCATAAGAACCGAACCGACAGTAAGCACACCGCACATTGCGATTGCAGTTATTTTTTTAATTGTATTTTTCATTGTTATCCTCCGTGTTTGTAATTTTATCCGCAAATTTGTTCATACTTGTTTCATTTTATCAATCTATTTTTCTTATGTCAATAATTTTGAAATAAATTTGGCATTTACGGCAATATATGCGTATTTTTCCCGATGTTAATTATTGCAAAATGACAGACAAAATACTCGGAAATTTCTGTTTTTAACATATTAGTTTTAAACAAAAAACAGACTGTACCGTAATACAGTCTGCTGTAAATTATGACGCACGCTCGCAAATTACATAGTAACGGTCAAATCCGCCGTTTCCGTCACTTATGCAGGTAAACATGGTGAGCAAATCTCTTTCCTTCTGCAAATAGCAGTCGCCTGATTCGTTCGGCTTATTGACTTTGGTTTCAACAACCTTGTAATTGAGTGTATCCCAATAATTTGTGATTGAAACCCTGTCGCCGATTTTAAGGTTGCGGAGATTGTCAAAGAATATGCGGCCGATGTATCCCGTGTGACCTGCAAGGACTGCGTTTGTATTCTTACCGCCGATCGGCAATGAGGTTGCACTCATATGTGCCGCACCGTAGCTCATATTTGAGCTGTTCGCACCGAGGTAAATCGGCAGACGCATATTTATTGTTTCGGCGGTAACATAGCCGTAAATACCGTCGGTTATGCCGTAATCTTCAAGATTGACGGCAGCCTGCGAATAGGTATCGTTGCGGAGCATTTCATACTGGTTCGTTTCAAGTTTTTTGTTGTAGGCAACGCTGTCATTGAAAAGTCTGTCGAGGTCAGCCTTGAAAACAACGGGCTGTTTGGAAGTACGCTTGCCCTCCCTGTCAATTTTGTAGCCCTCTTCGTCAACCCTGCCGTCCTTGACCGCCTGTTCAAAAGAGCCGTCCTCAACTTCTTCAACACGGGTATCAAAGCTGTCAGCCTCACCGTTTGAAATCTGTGTTCCGATAAAATTTGATATAGGGGGGAATGCGACAAGACCTATTCCGACAACAAGCATTGCAATTGCCACACCCGTAAGTATTTTTTTAATCATCGGAATCACCGCCCAAATCATTCTGATTTTCGTCAACCGAGTCATCTCTCAGCCGTTTTGCACCGTTCGACTTCTTCTTTTTGCGTTTGAGCAGAAATACAACCACAAACACAACAAGTGCAACAAAGCCGACAATTATGCCGATTGCGACTGCATAGGGGATTTTGTAACCAAGAAAGAATATGTAATCGTTGTCAAACTTTGCAAGTGACTCACCCGTTTCAATGTACTTTGTATCGTCATAATCGACACGCTTGCCACGCACGAGAAGTCTGTGCGTATTAACGCCGTATGGGGTACAGGTGAGGAGCGTTACAAGGTCTTCACCGTCAACAATTCGCAAAGAATTGATTTCCGAGGGGAGAACGACTTCGATTTGATCAACCTCATATTTCAGCGTTCTGTCGAGGATATGAACATAAAACTCATCGCCGACTTTCATATCGGTGAGGTAATCAAAAAATGTTTCGCCCGGATAACCCGAATGGGCAGAAATTACGGAATGTGTGCTTGCACCGCCGACAGGCAGGGAAGTATTTTGAAGATGTCCTGCACCTTTGGAAAGAATCTCTTCGCTTGTGCCGTGATAAATTGGCAGATAAACATTGATTTTCGGCACATCAATATAGCCGATAAGACCGTTATCATCAATATTGAGAGTTTTCTCATAATTTGCACCGATTTTCTGAAAAGCCTTTTCGTCGAACGGGTCGGTAATTATCATATTATTTGAAAGGCTGTTATTGTACTTAGCAGCCTCTTCAAACATTTTTTGAGTTTTCTCACTCGGCATCTGAGCAACCCTGTTGGTGTACTCCTTAACCCTGCTTCGACTGACATAGTTATTAATTGCGGAACTGATAAGAGGGTAGCTCATTATGCCGATTCCTGCAACAAATATTAAAACTATTAGTAAAATTGACAGCTTTCGTTTCATAAAATTTTCCTTTTCTGCGTGTTTTTGTTCCATTGTTATTATACTATATTTTGCCGTGCAGGGCAATATATCGACAGCACAGCGATTTGTGCGAACAGTAGGGGCGTTCATTGGACGCCCGCAAGTAAAGACACAACTTGTCTGTTATATTATTGTTTTATAAATGCGATATTGTGATTACTGAATTGTAGGAGCGAACCGTGTTCGCCCGTTCGTGTGCAATGCACACGATTGCACGCATTGCGTGCAAAATTGAATACACAATTTATGTTATATCAAAACATATGTGTATGAACATAATATTTCATCAAGCAGGCGTCCAATGAACGCCCCTACAAATTATACACTACTTTTTTGTATAAAAAGCTATGTGTATAAACATATAAATTCATCAAGTGGACGGATAATATCCGCCTTTACGGTTCTTTTACAAATAGAACGGGGATGCGTTACCGCATCCCCTGAAAATTACATATATCACAGATTTTAAGATAAAGATATTCGATTAATTATTTAGCTGCTTTCTTTCTCTTAAGAACAAAGAGGAGAACGCCTGCACAAACGATAAGTGCTGCACCGCCAATATAGAACATCATTGTACCCATACCACCTGTCTGAGGAACAGTTACAGGGTAATCCTTAACTACTGTAGCACCGTTTTCAACTGTACCAACCGGTGTGTATGCCTTTGCAACAGCTTTTACTGTGAATACTGTAGCGTTGAGGTTGTAGTTAGCAGGAGCCTTTGTTTCCTTTACATAATATGTAACATCCGGTGTAAAGTAGAACTCGTGTGTGCCATAGTAGAACTTATCATTACCTGTTTCTGTTGATGTAGCCTTAACAGTTTCACCGTCAACTACGATTGCCTCTGTGCATGCTGAATCCTTATAAAGTGTGAATTCAGCGCCTGGAAGTTTTGTTGATGTTGCGTTACCGTCAACCTTTGTTACATCAAGACCTGCAGTTGCAACATTTACAGTATTATTACCTGGCTTGTATGTGAAGTTGCCTTCATTACCATAGTAAAGACCGTCTGTGTTGGGGAGGTCTTTAGTAACTTTATCAGCGATATCAGCATTTACCTTAGCAGAGAATGTTACCTTGACTGTATCATAACTGTAGAACTTGTCACCCTGAAGGAGTGCCTCTGATGCAACGACTGCGAATGTAGCTGTTGCATCATTGCCAGTGGCATCTTTATAATCATAATTAGGAACTACTGTGAAGTCGCCGTCTGCTGCTGCTGTTTCAACGCCTTTTTTAACAAAGTAAACCTTTACAGTACCGTCAATGAGTGAAAGAGCGTTGTCCATGTTATCAACAATTGCATATGTGCCAACCTTGTTAGTTGTTGAACCTGCTGTTGATGCTGTAAGTGTGTAATCAGCGTTCTTCTGTGTACCAACATTGCTGTCTGCAACTGTCTTTGTAACTGTGATACCTGAAACATCAATCTTTGAAGCAAGGTTTACTGTTTCATAATCGTATGTCCAGTCTGTGCCATTGAAGAAAGGAAGTGAGATGAGTGAACCCTGTACAGACTTAACTGTACCAGGCTTCTTAGAGCAGTATACATAATAGATACCGTCTGTAAGGTCTGTAATCGTCTGTGTAGGAACATCTGCTGAACCGTCATATTTGAATGTAACAGTCTTAGCAGCTGTACCTGTCCATGACATACCATCACAAATTGTGATGATTTTCTGGCTCTTGTCTGTTTCTGTTGAGTTGAGAGCGTTCACAAGGGCAATGTTGCTTGCATAAGCATCTTCAACTGTTACTGTACCGTTACCAGTATCAACTTTAGCGAGCTTGAAGAATTTGTACTCATAAGTACCAACATAGTCGGCTTTATTAACTGTTGTATCGGCATTAGGGTTGCATGATACTGTAAGTGTTGTAGCAGCGCTTGCTGAGAATGGGATCATGAGAGCGATCATCATTACTGCGAGAACTGCTGCAAAGATTTTCTTTGTAGTTTTCATTTTTCTTTCTCCTTTGTGTTTGATTTAATATATGTAATTATATTCTAACCGAATGGTTAAACTGAATTTGGGTGGCTGCATGGCAGACACCGGCTAACAACGGTGTCCGTAGCAGTCAAAGAGGTTTTCTATGAAAGAAACATATGATTAAAAAATCACCTGTTCTAACAAGTTAAATCATATTGGGTTACTTTCTGCATCTTGCTCTGCGTTTTTTACGACCTTTTCCGTAATGGATTGCATAACCCGTGAACATTGTCACCGCAAGTCCTGCAACCGACAAACCGAGAACAAAATAACCGTTCATTCCGTCACCGCTTGCCGAAGGCATTGTAATTGCGCCGTCAACATAATCATATGTAACATCGTACTTACCCTCAACAGGAAGTGTGAAGTAGGTGAGTGTGTAATTCGGGGTGTAACCATCTGACGGTTTGTACTCAAACAGACAGTATGTTTGATATGTTGAAGTACCTGTTATATAATTGTCGGAACTTTCGTTCCATACAACTTTACCGTTTGTTTTTGTAAACTCGCCCTGACCGTCCTTGAAGATTGTCAGATTGTCAAACACAGCCTGACCGTTGCTGTCTGTCGTTTTAGAAACCATATGAGTTTTCATTGAGGCATCATTAATGATTGTATTGATATCATCTGCAGTAAAGATATCCTTATCAGATACCTTCATCACCGCAAATTCCGTATCACTTACATTACCGCCTGTCTGATTCTTCTTGTTTACTGTTGCTCTTCCGTGTGTGGTTTCATTTTTAAACTCGGCTTCATTTTCTTTAACAGAAGTAGGATCGTTGAAGTAACCTGCAAGCTCAGCATCGGTTTTGTCTTTAATAGCTGAGCTACTAACCTTAATATACTTAGGCGGTGTTACTTTACCGTTTTCAAGAAGTTCAATCTCGGCAAGCCAGGTGTTCGTATCCATTATATAATCGGATGCATTTTCACCCTCGGCAAGAGCCTCGGTAATCTTAAATCTGTAAACACCCGCAGTGACTAATTTGAGGTTTTTGAATTCAACCTTACCGTTTTTGTCAGGTGTTTTCAAATTCGTGGAAATTGTTGCTGCGCTGTTTGTCTTGATAAAAGTCTTGCCGTCAGTATCAAGTTTTGTTGTATCCATTGATCCAAGACCTGTCAATGTATAAACGAACTTGCTGCCGCTGTAAGCCTGACCGTCAAGAGTCTTATTTACCGAAATGGCAATGTTTGTAGGATTAACCTTATTGATAAATTTAAGCGCATTTCCTGTTTCGGCGAGAGTACCTTCAAATGTACCACCTTTGAAACTCTGATTGCCTACTTTGTAGGGAACATAACCTATAACATTTTTCTCTGTAATCTTATAGGTTGCACCTACAGGAATATTGAGAAGCTTAATGCTTTCGCCCTTTTTGATTGTGAACGAACCGTCCAAGGGTGTACGGTAAGCTGTGCTTGAATAATCACTTGCGCCCTTCTCTTTGAGCTGATACTCAAGAGGATAGGTCTTGTAATCATAGGTTGAACCATTGCCGTCAAAGTCGAGAGCAATCGCAAATGTAAACTGCTGATCTGTATCGTAATCGGTTTTACCGTCTTCACCAACAACATCCTTTGAAATTTCAAGAGGTGCTGTCACTATACTGTTGGTATAGTTGAGCTGGAGCTGTGCATAAGCACTGTCATCCTTGTCATCTACAAGCTTGAATTCCGAGTTCGTAGTTGAACCGCTATCGATTGTTGAACCGACTCTGTTGTTAACGAGCTCCCAGTTTGTTGTGTATTTAAGCTTACTGCTGTTTGTTGACTCGTCAACCGTCATATCGTTGCCGGTCTTGAATGAGTTGTCAAAGTCAGCCATATAATCATCTTTAAGTGTGAAACCGCTGTTTGAAAGAGTTTCACTGCTTTCACTGCTTATGCTTTCGTCTGATTTTGTAAGCTTGTAGCCTTTACCGGAGGTATCTTTGCCGTTCTCTTTGATTGTATAATCAAAAGTTTCATTAGCTTTGAGGTCATCTGAAATTTCAGAAACAACATCGCCTGTATCAAGTGCCTTTGTAACCTTGAGGTCATTGTTGGCAGGTGTCATTGTGAAGTTTACTGAGAAGTTAGACTCAGCCTCACCACGCTCCATATAGAATACTACCATATGGTATGTCTTGTTAGGATCAAGCTGAACACCATTGTTGATTGTCTTTGTAACGGTGCCAAGGTTCACCGCATGCGTTTCACCGGGAATATATGAAGTACAGGAATCTTGCTTGACAGTCCAAGCCTTTCCATAAAAATCATCAAGATTTGTAGCGTGGTAAAGTTTACCGCTGGTATTCATATACTTTTCGAACTCAAATTCGGTATTGTTGCCAAGCTGTGACTTTTTGAATTTGTAAAAACCGTCTGATGTTTCATAAGGTTTTACAAAATATGCACTGTCATTAAGTGTACCAACTCTTGTATCCTGCCAAATATGCAAACAGAAGTCAGCATAAGCGGAATCTGTTCCAACCCAAAACTCATCACTAGGAACTGTAACTGTTGTCGATGATGATGAAGTCGATGACGGAGTTGAGTAATCGGCAAATACATTGTCGGCAGTTGCGGTCATTGAATTAAAGTTAATTGAACCGCTTGCCTCTTTATGGTCACCGCCTAGGTCGAGAGCAAGTTCTGCGTTAGCACCTGTTGAATCTTCACCGATATAAACCCAAAGGTCATCGTCACCGCTGAAGTTAAAGGTTGCAGGTTTGTTGTCTGCAAGCATACCATCTTTCGGAACTCTGAAGTCTATATCAAGTCTGACACCAAAGCCATAGTTAAGGTTACAGTTAGTACCCTTGCCCGCTGATGTGTTCTGAGTATTGTTGAATGGGAAAACACCATAACCGTTTTCTGTACCGCCGAATTTTCCCAAATCATCATGTACACCAAATTGTTCGCCCACACCGTAGTTAATTTTTGTAGGTGTAAGGTCGTCCCATGTAAAGTAGATGTTATCGGTTGCTTTTTTTGAAGTGAATTCATAAGTAGTAACACCATCAGGGTCAGTAGTTGTACGGAACGGGAAAGATGACTTATAAACATTGGCAACTTTTGCACCATTATATTTAGCGGTTGAAAGTGCCTCAGCATCAAAGTAAGGAGCCTTGACACCATTTATAACCTGAAGATCGCCCTTGCTGTCAAGCCTGTTGTACATAAGACCCTGTAAGGACTGGTTATAATCACCGCCACCCCATTTCATACCGTTGGAGTTGTTTACTGCATAGTAATAGTTATCATCATAATCGTTGATGTTTGTAAGTCCTCCTGCGTGGTCCGTAAATGTTTTTTTGTGTTCTTCACCCTTATACATATTACCGAAGTAGAGAGGATACTTCCAGTCCGATTGATGATCTAAAGCAATGTCGCTTATGTACTTGTTGAAGTTATCAAACTGATACCAATAGTCATGCATTTTGTCATTACCCTGACACTGAAGATACCCTTTCTCCTGCTCCAAATCCGACCAGTAGTCAAAGTATGTTGCGTCAACGCCTACGATGTCAGGATTATCTTTGAATGAATTTTCAACGACAGCACCATAGTTTACATTGTCTATTTCCGAGAATTTTGTCCAGCCTTCGCCTCTGGCTGTCTTAACATATGTAGCCGTGTTCTTGCTGTAGCCCGAACCATCATATCCCGAACCTGTCGGATATGAAGTTGCGGAAGATGCACCGTTGAGGTTATGTTCGTTCGGATGGAATCTTAAAAGCGCACCCGCCGGAATTTCACCTTTGAACACCACAGAACCGCTTACCTTGGTGTCTATGGTGTCTTTTGTAAGCTCAACTGTTCCTTCATAGGCATCGTTGTAGTCAAAAGTTGCATAAACCTTTGTAAGCGACTTCCAGTCATCGTTTGAAACATAAACTGTTTTATATGTTGCTTTCGACTGTTTGTCGGGAGCTTGAACAGAAAGGTATTTACTTTCTTTGAACGAGCCGTCGGTAGAAAGATAAAATTCTGTGTCGCCCGTAGCACCCGAAATGTCGATGGTCTTGATGAACGGGTTAGTCCACTGACTTTTTGAAGCATCATAAAGAGCATTATCGGCACTGTATGAGTCATTAATACCGAGGTCGCTTGTTTGTGTTTCGCCCTTGTTGCTGAAGATTACATTTTTATGGGATGACTTAACATCTACATAGTAGTAATCGCTGTCTGAAGATGTCTTAGTCATTGCAACACCCGGCCACTCTGCGTTGAAGTCAGTATCGTTTACCCAAGAATATGCATAAGCTTCATTATAGGTATTATTGCTGTTATAAAGATAGATACGGCGGGAATCGCTTGCAACAGTCTTTTCGGGAAGAGTAAAATTAACCCCGGAAGAAAGCTCAATTTTTGTTGCACCGGATGGTGCAGTGGCTTCAAAAACTCCCGAAGGATTTTTGATTGCAGTACCCGTACTGAGAACCGTGCCGTCATCCTTAGCAAAACGATATGTAACAGAAGAAAAACCATTCCATTCCTTATTCTTGTTCAGGTTAATGTAAATCTTCTGATCCAAAGATGTTGCCGCAAACACATTAAGCGACATACCCGACACGGCACATATCGAAAGCATGAGGGTAAGTGCAAGCACAAGAGAAAAGCTTTTCTTTGCGGTTATGCAAAGCTTTTTACTTAATTTCATAATTTTTTCTTCTCCTTCATTGCCGATTACTTTGTTTTGGCAGTCAAAGTACAATTAAACAGAACTGCATAGGACAGTCCAACATATCTGCCAACTAATTATGAAACGCAATTTTTTGAATTTGTTCTTCTTTTTTACTTGTATACAAGTATATAATATTTTATTGCATATTTGTAGAGGCAATACAGCCAAACTTTGGGTAATATTTTTGGTTATTTTGCATATCTGCAAGCACGATTTAATATTTTTGACCATAATGTGATTTTATTACTTATTTATCGCCATTTTTTGTGTTTAAGATAAATTATACCCATTATACAACCTTAACAGGCAGTTAAAAAGTCAATTTCGGCACTAAATTTGTTGATTTTTAATTCTTTTTTCAAAAATATCAAAAATTTTATGCAGGTTTACTCCAAGCTATGCGTGCGGAAATATGTATTATTTTGCGATTGCTGCTTTTAAAATGCCCCAAAACCTACATTTTACTGAAATTTTCAGATATATTTTTATAATCAGTTTCTATATCCGATAAAATTAATCACCGAATACCTTGAAAATTCGGCACAAATAAAGGGCAGAGTATTGCTCTCTGCCCCTCAAAATGTAATTCACTTAAATCGCAATTATACAAATCGCTTTATGCAAACATATTAAAGATCTCTGCCGCAGCACTTCTTGTACTTTTTACCGCTGCCGCACGGACAGGGATCGTTTCTGCCGATTTTCTTGCCCTTACGGATAGTCTTGTTGACAGAATCCGTACCGTCTGCAGAAGTTTCTGTAGGCTGAGCAACCTGCTCACGGTGAAGCGCCTGCTTTACGGCGTCCGACTGTTCAACAGCTTCTTCATCATCGGATGCAGACTTTGCCGCTGCGGCAGCCCTCTGAGCTGCTCTCTTTGCCGCTGCAATTGCATCCTGTCTTTTCTGAATCTCATAAACGCGCTTTGGCATAATGAGCATCATCTTGACAGTATCTTCACGAATGCTTTCAATCATCTCATCAAACATATCAAAGCCTTCAACTCTGTACTCAACAACAGGATCGTGCTGACCGTATGAACGAAGTCTGATACCGCTCTTGAGCTGATCCATATTGTCGATGTGATCCATCCAATGTGTATCAACGTTCTTGAGGAGGTAAACACGCTCCATCTCACGGATTGTTTCCTCGGGAAGAAGTTCTTCGTTTTCCTTGTAGATTTCAAGAGCATCGTCAACGAGCATCTTCTGAATCTCTTCGGGTTCCATATTTTCAAGATCTTCAAGGCTGAAATCGTACTTAGAATCATCTCTGATAAGCCAGCCTGCGTAGTAATCCTTGAGGCTTTGGAAGTTCCAATGTTCTGCAGGACCTTCGGGGAGATACTGCTTGATTGAAGTTGCGATTGTATCCTCAACCATTTTGAGGATTGTTTCGTGGAGATCCTCACCGTTAAGAACCTGATCACGCTGACCGTAGATGATTTCACGCTGTTTGTTCATAACATCGTCGTACTGGAGGACATCCTTACGAATGCCGAAGTTACGAAGCTCAACCTTTTCCTGTGAGCCCTCAATAATACTTGTGAGCATTTTATTCTCAATAGGCATATCTTCGGCAACATTCATACGCTCCATCATCATTTTCATTCTGTCACCGCCGAACAGACGCATAAGGTCATCCTCGGTTGAGAGGAAGAAACGGCTGACGCCCGGATCGCCCTGACGGCCTGCACGACCACGGAGCTGGTTATCAATACGGCGTGACTCGTGTCTTTCCGTACCCATAATGTAAAGACCGCCGGCCTCTCTTACCTTTTCAGCCTCGCCCTTAATTTCTTCCTTATACTTGTCATTCAGTTCTCTGAATGTATTTCTTGCATTGATGATTTCTTCATCATCGGTTTCCGCATAACCTGTAGCTTCTTCAATAAGCTCCTCTGTAAAGCCCTGCTTACGCATTGCGGCTTTTGCCATATACTCTGCGTTACCGCCGAGGATGATATCGGTACCACGACCTGCCATGTTGGTTGCGATTGTTACCGCACCGAGCTTACCTGCCTGAGCAACAATTTCAGCCTCTTTTTCATGCTGTTTTGCATTGAGGACATTGTGCTTGATGCCTCTCTTTTTGAGCATTTTTGAAAGAAGCTCCGACTTCTCAATTGAAATTGTACCGACAAGGACAGGCTGTCCCTTTTCGTGAGCCTCAACAATTGCGTCAATAACAGCGTGGAACTTGCCGTTTTCTGTCTTATAAACCGAATCGGGGAGGTCTTTTCTTAAAACAGGCTTGTTTGTAGGAATTTCAACAACATCAAGCTTGTAGATTTCCTGGAATTCTTCCGACTCTGTCTGAGCAGTACCTGTCATACCCGAAAGCTTTTTGTAAAGACGGAAGTAGTTCTGGAATGTGATTGTAGCAAGAGTCTTGCTTTCGCTCTGAACCTTTACGCCCTCTTTAGCCTCAATAGCCTGGTGAAGACCTTCGTTAAAACGACGGCCGTACATAAGACGACCTGTAAATTCGTCAACGATGATAACTTCGCCGTCCTTGACAACATAGTCAACATCAAGCTTCATGACACCGTTAGCCTTGATAGCCTGATTTACATGGTGCTGAATTGTAAGATTATCGGGATCGGTAAGGTTTTCAATACCGAAAAATTCTTCGGCTTTCTTAACACCGCTCTGTGTGAGGGTTGCCGTTTTCTGCTTTTCATCAACAACATAATCAATGTCGTTTTCCTTGTAATATTCCTCCATATCCTCTTTTGCGTCAAGTTCTGCAAAACGCTGAACTTTAAGAGTTTTTGCAAGAGCGTCAGCCTTTGCATAAAGGTCTGTTGACTTGTCGCCCTTACCCGAAATAATAAGAGGAGTTCTCGCCTCATCAATGAGGATTGAGTCAACCTCATCGACAATTGCAAATGCGTGCGGGCGCTGAACCTTGTTTTCCTTGTAAACTACCATGTTGTCACGGAGATAGTCAAAACCGAGTTCGTTGTTTGTTCCGTATGTAATGTCTGCGGCATAAGCCTTTTTTCTGCCCTCGTTATCGAGATCGTGGCAGATAAGACCAACCGAAAGACCGAGGTATCTGTAAAGCTTGCCCATCCACTCTGAGTCACGGCGGGCAAGGTAATCGTTGACTGTTACAATGTGAACACCTTCGCCTGTAAGAGCGTTGAGGTATGCAGGGAGGGTAGCAACCAAGGTTTTACCTTCACCGGTTTTCATCTCGGCGATTCTGCCCTGGTGAAGAACGATACCGCCGATAATCTGAACGGGGAAGTGCTTCATACCAAGCACTCTCCAGCCTGCCTCACGACAGGTTGCAAATGCTTCGGGGAGAATGTCGTCTGTTGTTTCGCCGTTGGCAAGTCTTTCTTTAAGAATTGTTGTCTGGTTCTTGAGTTCACTTTCGCTCATAGCCGCATATTTATCTTCGAGTGCAAGCACCTTGTCACAGATTGGTTGCACACGCTTAACTTCACGCTTGCTGTAGTTGCCGAACATAGCCTTTAAAAAATTCATCAGGGTTCTTCCTTTCAATGTACCGAAAAAATCGGTCAAACTGTATTTTCAATAATATAATTTTAATTTACTGCACCGCAGACGCTCCAAGGCTTTTTGCAGCCTGAATCATTGCGGCCTCAACCACGGGACCGGCATATTGGAAGCCGAAACCCGAATCCTGTACAACACAGGCAACGGCGAGAGGGCAGTCCTCATCTTTTGAGTAGCCGACCATCCAGCCGTTAGGGTTCTTATCATCGCCGACTTCACCCGTACCTGTTTTGGCACAGACTGTAAGTCCGCCGAAAAGGTTGTCGCCGTAGTAATCCGAAACGGTGTATCTCATAACATCATCAAGCTTTGCCGCCGTATCGGATGAAAAAAGCTCCTGTCCGCTGCTCTTGTAGTTTATGCCGAGTGCGGAGAGTATGGACTCATCTTTGATAAGGGTAGGGTTTGTAGCCTTACCGCCGTTTGCGATTGCACCGCAGATAATTGCCATCTGCATCGGGTTTACCTTGTCATTATACTGACCTACACCCGACCAGCCAAGCTGGTTTTCATTGGCATCGCTGACATCATATGAACCTTTTGCGGTTTTAATTCCGTCAACATCAAAGGAGCTGTTAATGCCGATTTTCTCGGCAGTTTTTGTCATTGTGTCACTTCCGAGTTCAACGGCAAGCTTTGCAAAAACAATATTGCAGGAATGTGCCATTGCCTCTTTATATGTCAGCGTTCCGTGAGTTTCCGTACAGGTAACCTCACTTCCGCCTATGTTCTCACTTCCGTTACAAACCCAAGTGCGGTCATAAAGGTCGGGAATATTCTCGATTGCCGCCGCAGATGTAACGATTTTGAAGATTGAACCCGGGGTAAAGGTTGACGAAAGCACATTATCAAGGTAAACGCCCTCGTATTCGCTTTCGTTGTCCTCTGTAATTTCGGGAGGAGCCTGCGGATCGTAAGCCATGGTGCTTACGGAACAGATAACCTCGCCTGTTTTGTAGTTATATATTACACAGGCACCTTTTTTGTTATAAGCTGCAAGAACATCATAAGCAGCCGCACAGGTTGCGGAATCGACTGTCAGCTTTATATCGTGAGAGGCACGCAATGATTCCGGCATATTAAGTCCGAAAACAAGGTTATAGCCTATCAGCTGAGAACGATACATACTCTGAACAGCCGTTGAAATGTTAAGGCTGTCATCACCGACAACATGAAGCAGAGATTTTCTTACGCTCTCGCTTTCGTTATAAACTCTTTTACCGTCAACCGTCTGTGCAAGAGCCGTGCCGTTGCGGTCATAAATCGCTCCTGCCTGTGCAAGGCCGCCGTCACCTGCTATATGCGCATTATATGCCTGATCAACCCAATCGTCTGCCCCTGTTACAAGCTCAAAGGCAAGATAGCCGAGTCCGCCGATAAACGCAAGCGCAACTATATATATAAGTGTACTTCTGCGAAGTATTTTTTTCAAACCTTACACCACCCTGTGTATCAAGTGAACAATCGAAAAATTAAAGAAAATGCGGCTTTGCTTGCAAAGCACTATGAATACAGTTGGGAGATAGAGCATTTTATTTTGCTGTTTTTCCTCTCGACAACAATTTTCCATTTTCAATTTTTTCATTTTCAATTTACTAAACTTATCTTTTCACCGAATAAGTTCTCTCGTCTGCGGCTTTGATGAATGCAACAAGTCCCCAACAAGACATAATACTTGAACCGCCGGCAGACACAAACGGAAATGTTACGCCTGTAAGCGGAAGGACATCGGTTGCACCGAAAACATTGAGAGAAAGCTGAACGACAAAAAGTCCTGCCGCACAGCACGCTGAAATTGAATAAAAGGTACTTCTGCTTCGGGTTGTAATTGCCCTTGCATAAATAAACATTGCACCTACTGCCACGGCAAGTGTGAACGCAACGATAACTCCCATTTCTTCCGAAACAAGTCCGAAAACAAGGTCACTTTCAGATGCGGCAACCTGCTTTAAAAAACCGTTGCCGATGCCTACGCCGAAAAGTCCGCCGCTTGCCATATATGTGAGAACTCTTGCCTGCTGATAACCGAGGTTGTCCTGAGTATGTTCCCACACATGACGCCAGCCTGAAAAACGGTCGGCAACATACGGTTTAAACTTGAGGACAAAGGTTACGCCGAAAATTGCGGCGGCAACAGCAAGAATAATCGTCTTGAAATCGCCCGAGCGCATAAACGCTGTGAGCAAAAATGTTACAAAGAAGATGAGCGCAGTACCGAAGTCGCCCATAAGAGCCAAAAGTCCGACGCAGACTGCCGAGAAGATAATGTACTCAAGCAGGTTCTTCTTTGTCATCAACACATCAAGCGAACTTGCGCCGATAAAGATGAAAATAATCTTTGCAAGCTCTGACGGCTGAAATGAAAACGAGCCGATATAAATCCAGTTGGCGGCGCCGTTTGTAATCTTACCGAATACAATTGTTACGCCCAAAAGACCGACCGCACAAATCATTGCCGGAAGTCTGAGTTTATTTACCTTATCTGGATCTTCAATCAGCTTGATGATTATGCAGAAGATAATCATACCTACTGCGGCGGCAACAAGCTGAACATAAGCCGAGCGTTCCGACTGTCTGATAAGCATCATTACGCCTATGCCCGTCAAAAACAGGGCGAGCGATTCAAGCTCGAAATTTACTCTGCGGATTACAAAATAGGAGATAAAGAAGAATCCCCATTCAACAGCCGCAAGAGCGCCGAACAGCACGAGCGGAGCCATTGTATTTGTGCCGTCATTCCAAAACATTGCCTGAACGCACATAAAGAAGTGAAAAAATGTAATAAGAAGCATAAGCTTCCACGATTTCATTGCAGGCTTATCGCTGACCTTTGAGAAAAACCAGCTCGACTGCAACGGCTGTTGAAACTCCTCGCCTCTTTTTACTATAAGGCTTGTACCGCCTATTGTTATTGTATCGTCAATTAGCACCTTTGCTCTGCCTCTTGTTCTTTTGCCGTTGAGCATTGTGCCGCTCTTTGAGTCGGTATCGCTTACGTACCAACCGTCTTTACGGCGAAGGAGTACGCAATGATTTCTTGAAACCGTCGGGTCATCAACGGTTACATCACTGCTTTTACTTCTGCCGATTGAATTTTCCCAGAAAAGGACGGGGAGCATCTCGCCCGTTGCAGGGTTCAAAAGTGAAATCAAAGGAGTTTCGGGACGGCGGCGACGGCGCATTGCGGCAAAGCACTGGTACACAATTATTATTGCATAAACAGGCATAAGAAAACGCAGTGCAACAACACCCATATCGAAAATTATCGAAAGATCCGGCACTTTTTTCAACTCCTTTGCAAATCATATATCTTAAAAATAAGCATACTTAAAGTTATACAGTTTAAATAATAATCCAATTTCCTCCAAAAGTCAATATTTTCATTCGTGAAGATAGTTTTTTTGGATCAAATACTTTAATGCCCGAGCGTGACTTTCTATATTAAGGTAACTTTGTAGCCGAGTGCCTCGGCAGTCAATTCGTGAAGATAGTTTTTTAAGTCAAATATTTTAATGCCCGAGCGTAGCATTTTAATTGTTTGTACAAACCAAACTGTAGGGGCGTTCATCGGACGCCCGCTTGATGAATGGTTTTGTTTAAACATCTATGTTTTGATGTGATGAAAATCGTGTATTCTAATGTAGCGGCGAACCGTGTTCGCCAATCGGTTTGATTGCAAAATCAAACCGAATAAATACACATATACATTTTATCAATTTTGATTTATGGCTCTAAATATAGTTACTGTTTATTCAATTCGTGTGTACACACGAATTGATTGGCGAACACGGTTCGCCGCTACGTTATTTCGATAACTCTGTTTCATTCATATAATTTATTTCTATCACAATATTTCTGTCATTGCTTGCGGGCGTCCGATGAACGCCCCTACGAGTTTGTGCTTTTTTATACAATTTTATTAAACTCCTTGATTTATTAACTTCAATAATTTATAATGACTTTGACAGAGGATTTGTTAATCCATCTGTTGAGTGTTTCGCCACTTATTTAAAGAGCGAGTGTTTTTATCGTTGAGCGTTTCGCCGCTTGTAAAAGTGCGAGTATTAACAAAAGACCTCTCAAAAACTGAGAGGTCTTTTATCATGATATATCTATGAGGATTAATGAAGACTTTTCATTTTATCGGCTTTATCACGGCATATATGCGACCATTTGCAGTCGCCGCACACCTGCGAAAGCCTGTCTTTTAAAATTATATTTTCCCTTGCAATTCTCGAAAGCTCTTTCCAATCGGCAGTATCGCCGATTTTCATTCCGAGTAAATCAAGACATCTTTTGTCATAGCATGACGCCTTGCCCGTAACATCGCAACTGCCGTTGTCACGGTTCGGACACGATGAACAAATTTCGTCACAACCGCCTGTAAGCGTAAGGCTTGCGTTGTCATTTTCAAGAACCGACACTATTTTTGCCATTCCGCAGACAAATTCATCGCTGTAACCCTTGCCTTCAAAAAACTGCACACAAAGGCTGTGGTGCGGTCTGAACTTAAAGCTTAACGATTTTGTCAAGACGATTTACCAAAACTGTTGCAACAACAATCTTTGCGGCATCTGCAAGAAGGAACGGAACAACGCAGGTGAGAAGTGCGGCAACAAAGTCTGTATGCATTGAAATCATAAACCAGATTGTACCGAAAAGGTAGCATACTGCAAGACCTGCAACCATTGAAACCGCAAGTACCCAAAGCTTTCTGCCGAGAAAATCAGTCATAAGTCCAACGATAAGTGCCGTAAAGAGGAAACCGATGATATAACCGCCTGTCGGACCGCCGAGAACGCCGATTCCGCCTGAGAATCCTGCAAACACGGGAACACCGATTGCACCGAGGAGAACATAAACCGCAACGCTGATGAGTCCTCTTTTCCAGCCGAGCATAGCCGCCGCCATAAAGATACCGAGAGTCTGAAGTGTGAACGGAACTGTCATCGGAATCTGAATCTGTGCGCACACTGTGATGATTGCGACGAACATCGCCATATACACAAGGCTTAATACATTACTTTTTGATTTACTGTTTGTTTTTGCTTCTGTCATAAAATTACCTCTCCTTTGCAAAACCGATTCTTTTGTTTTGCAGATTGTCAACCAAATCATTTTATCGGTTGACAATTATTATAGTACCGATTGCCGCATTTGTCAACCCGATTTATATTTTAAAGTGACAATTACAATCCGTTTTGATGTAACAATTGACTTTACAACCAACTTATCATATAATAATTATCAGACCAAACAAACCAAAGGAGATTTATATATGCAGATTTCGAGCAGATTTACTCTGGCAATTCACATTATCGCCTGTATTGAAACCTTTAAAAATGAATACAAGGTAACGAGTGATTTTCTTGCAGACAGTACGAATGTCAACCCTGTTATCGTCCGCAAAATCCTCGGTCAGCTCAAGTCGGCAGGAATTGTTGAGGTTGCAAGGGGTTCGGGCGGTGCAAGTCTTTCAAAACCGCTTGACAAAATTACATTTCTTGATATCTACAAGGCGGTTGAATGCGTTGAAAACGGCGAGCTTTTTCATTTTCACGAAAAACCAAATCCAAAATGTCCTGTCGGCAGAAACATTCACACCGTTCTTGACAACAGGCTTGACAAGGTTCAGCAGGCAATGGAAAACGAACTGAAAAAAATCACCCTTGCAGATATTGAAAGCGATATTCAAAAGTTGATACAGAAATAATTACGGCATCGGAGAAAAATCCGATGCTTTTTTGTTGCAAAAAACTCCTGAAAAAATTTTTAAAAAAATTTCGTTGTAACTGTTGACATTACAACAAGGCAGGTATATAATATCGTTGTAATCAAAAGGGTTACAACGAATCGATTCACATTTTCCATATTCAAAATTATTCAAAACAAAAATTTTTCAACACAATTTTCAGGAGGTATAATTATGAAAATAGCAGTAGTATGCGCAAACGGTAAAGCAGGACAGCTCATCACAAAAGAGGCAGTAAACAGAGGCTTTGATGTTACGGCTTTTGTAAGAGGCGAAAACAAGTCGGCAGCCAAAAACGCAGTAACCAAAGATTTGTTCGACATTACAAAGGAAGATTTGAACGGCTGCGATGTTGTAGTTGACGCTTGCGGCGGTTGGACAGCAGAAACTATTCCCGTTATTCCGAAAGCAGGCGAGCACCTTTGCAATCTTCTTGCAGGCACAGACACAAGACTTGTTATTGTCGGCGGTGCGGGCACTCTTTATGTGAACCCCGAACACACAATCAGAGTTGCAGACGGCAAAGATTTTCCCGATGCATTCAAGCCCCTTGCAGCCGCACATCAGGTTCTTCTTGACGGACTTCGCAAGAGAAACGATGTTAAGTGGACATATGTAAGCCCTGCCGGAGATTTTCAGGCTGACGGCGAAAGAACAGGCGAGTACACACTCGGCGGTGAAGAACTTGTTCTCAACTCAAAGGGCGAAAGCGTTATCAGCTATGCTGACTATGCAATCGCTTTTGTTGACGAAATTGCAAACGGCAATCACATCGGCGAAAGAATTTCGGTTGTAAGCAAATAAAGCTAAAATTAAACATAAAACAGGGACAGCAGATAACGCTGTCCCTGAAATTTTTGCAATAGATTAAGTTTTGCGTGCTTAAAATTAAGCCTTGTTAACTGAACCGAAGAGTTCCATCTTTTCCTTAACAGTAGCCTTGATAGCCTCTGCGCCGGGAGCGAGGAGCTTTCTTGGATCGAAGCCCTTGCCTTCGAGATCCTTGCCCTCTTCAATATACTTTCTTGTAGCTGCTGCAAATGCGAGCTGGCACTCTGTGTTAACATTGATCTTTGAAACGCCGAGTGAGATAGCCTTCTTGATCATGTCGGCAGGGATACCTGTACCGCCGTGGAGAACGAGCGGCATCTCGCCTGTAAGCTGCTGGATAGCGTCAAGAGTTTCAAAGCTGAGGCCCTTCCAGTTTGCAGGATACTTACCGTGAATGTTACCGATACCTGCTGCGAGCATTGTTACGCCGAGGTCTGCAACCATTTTGCATTCCTTAGGATCTGCGCATTCGCCCATACCGATTACGCCGTCTTCCTCGCCGCCGATTGAACCAACTTCAGCCTCAAGTGAAAGACCGAGCTTGTTGCAGGTTGCAACGAGTTCCTTTGTCTTTTCAATGTTCTCTTCGATCGGATAGTGTGAACCGTCGAACATAATTGAGCTGAAACCTGCTTCGATACACTTCTTAGCGCCTTCGTATGAACCGTGGTCAAGATGGAGAGCAACAGGAACTGTGATGTTGAGTTCCTCGAGCATACCGTTTACCATACCAACGATTGTTTTGTAGCCGCACATATATTTACCGGCACCCTCAGATACACCGAGGATAACAGGTGAGTTGAGTTCCTGTGCTGTTAAAAGAATTGATTTTGTCCATTCAAGGTTGTTGATGTTGAACTGACCTACTGCATAGTGGCCTGCCTTTGCTTTTGTAAGCATTTCTTTAGCGTTTACTAATGGCATTTTAATCTTCCTTTTGTAAAAAATTTCAGCAGACAAGCGTTCCCACCTGCCGATTTAAGTTTATTATACAATATATTTTTGAAAATATAAAGACCTAAAAAGAAGATTTAGTGAAAATTTTAACAATTAGTCGAAAAAATTTTCATTTTGTCCTGTTTTAGTCAATTATCACTAAACTTTCAAAATAAACTCACACTTCCGTAACACAACAAGGTTGATTTTGATTTTGTGAAAAGGTATAATATAAATGTAAATTACAATGCTTGATTTTAGTCGAGCGTTGTATGGTAATATTTTTTGTAAGCTATCCCGCAGGGGCAGTCTTGCGACCGCAAGCAATGACAGATATTTTATTGCAAACAAAGCTTGTACCCCACGGTAACAAATAAATGTAGGAGTAACTTTTATGGACAATTTTGACAACAACAATATGGGTGGTTTTGAACCGCAAAAGCCGTTCACCGAAAGGCCCGTACAAAACAATAATATGAACATGGAACAGACAATTCCCGTTTCCGAACCCGAAACACAGGAAGAACAGGCTCAAAATGTTCAGCCGCAGAACAGCAACACACCTTACGGTGATTATATTTTCAGCAACAACAATCAAAACACGGCAAACAATGCAAATCCGACTGAAAATGTTCCGCCGTATCAGCAGAATCAAAATCCGAATCCGAACACCCACGCTCATCCGTGGCAGTACGGTTACGGTCAGTATCCCTACAGCGGACAAAATCCGCAGTATAATCAGAACAATCAGCAGTACGGACAGTATCAAAACAATACAGGATACAATCAGAATGTACCTCCGTATCAGCAGAATATGTACGGACAGCCTCCCTACGGCAACAACGGTACATACAATCAGCAATACAATCCGCAGATGTTCGCACAGTACCCCCAAAAGAAAACAAAGGGCGGAATAATTGCGTTGATTATCGTTCTCTGTTCGCTTCTTACAATCGGTTTTATCGGCATGATGGTGTACGGATTTTCGGTTGACATAAAAGAAGATTTGAACAACGACCGAAGTAATTCGGGCAATTCGTTCAGAGTTCCGAAAGAGGACAGTACAACACCGTTTGAAACCCTTCCCGACACATCTTCACAAAGTAAAACTCACGATGAGTCGGACTACAGTGACAAGGTAAACAAGGATTACTCGGGTATGAAGCTTGAAAGCAATCCGAAAGACGCAAAAACAAACGACAGCTACACAGCCGCAAAAGCGTCAGATAAGGTTTCCGACTCGGTAGTCGGCATTCTCTGTTACTCGGACGATGTACCCGATCAGGCTGACACAAAAACCGCATCTTCACAAGGAAGCGGAATTATCTTCTCACAGGACGGCTATGTTATCACAAACGCTCATGTAATCGGCAACAGCAAAACAGCCTATGCAATCAGAGTTGTAACATCTGACGGCAAGGAATACAAGGCAGGTGTTGTAGGTTACGATTCAAGAACCGATATTGCAGTTCTCAAAATGGACGATGCAAAGGGACTTACTCCTGCAACATTCGGTGATTCGTCACAGCTTGAGGTTGGTCAGGATATTATCGTAGTCGGCAACCCGGGCGGTCTTGATTACCAGAACACTACAACAAAGGGTGTTATTTCGGCGCTTGACAGAAAGCTTTCAACATCAAGCCTTACAAAGTACATTCAGACCGATGCCGCAATCAATCCCGGCAACTCGGGCGGTCCGCTTGTAAACTACTACGGTCAGGTTGTCGGAATTACAACTTCAAAAATTGTTTCCGAAACTTACGAAGGTATGGGCTTTGCAATTCCGTCACAGACAGTAAAAAGCATTGTTGACACACTTGTAAAGAACGGCTATGTTGAAGGCAGAGTAAAAATCGGCATTTCGGGCATTGCGGTAACCTCCGATCAGGCATCAAATTACAACATTCCGCAGGGCATTTATGTTCAGAGTATCGTATCGGGCGGTCCGTGTGACGGCACAAGCCTTGAAGAAGGCGATATCATCACAGAGGTTGACGGCGAAACAATTACAAGCTTTGCAGATGTTTATGCGATTCTTGAAACCCACAAGCCGGGGGACAAAATCAAGGTTAAATATTACAACTCATCATCGGGCGACGGTGAGGTTGAAATCACACTTCAGGAAGATAAGTAATTTTAATATAAGAATATCACCAAAAGCAAAAAGGCAGTCACGGCAATGTGACTGCCTTTTGTTTGTCTGAAAATAATGTGCATTCCCGTAGCGGCGGTCATTGACCGCCAATCGAACCAATTGTAAAATTGGTTCGACATTATATGATTGCTTTAACAGATAATAATACCACAAAATTGACTTGCGGTTTGTTCGGTTTGGTTTTACAACCAAACCGATTGGCGATCACTGATCGCCGCTACTTCTTCCTTGGGATAAAATTCCGCAAAAAAACTGCACTTCTTCCTTTCAGGTAAAACCAACCTATGGTGTCAAAAACTACCGCTCCTACAAAATTAACAAGCAAATCTTTCATTGTATCAATCAGACCGATGTCAAGGTAACCGTTAATACCGAGATTTTCACCGTTCACAACGGTTGATGTTATATCCCTGATGTGCATTATCACATTCGGCTTGCCCGAAATCAAGCCCGAATGTATTGCCGTGATTACGGTGTCCTTTTGCATATCCTTTTCAAAAAGCATATCCGCACCAAACTCAAAAAACTCCCACACAACACCGACTGTCATTGAAAAGCAGAACGAAAACAGGCATACAAACATGGGCGAGAGGCTCAATTTCACCCGTTCGCTTCTGTTCAAAATATCGGTCAGTCCAAAACCAACGCCTGCACAGATAAAGCCGTTCACGGCATGGAGCAATGAATCCCATATCGGAATCTTTTCGTAGAACGCACCGAGCTCACCCATAACATTTGCCGCAAACACGAACAGCACAACAATCGTTTCAAGCACACTCGGCAACGCTACCGACAGCTTTCGGTCGATGAACAACGGAAGCATCAACAGTCCGAGCGTTAACACACAGGTCATGACATTCTCCCATTTTCCGTTTAAAATGCCGGCAGTCAAAAGTGACACAAGTATGAGCCTTATAATGATGTAAACGCCTGCCTTAACCTTGTGCTGTCGCATTTCACGCACATTCAGCCACCGTGCAAGCCTTTGAAAAAATTCTTTAAGTCGTTTTTTCATAATATCCCCCGATTTTTACACTTATTTTTTCCTTAAAAACGAGATAAACCCCTGTAAAATTGTATTAGCTTTTTCTGCCTGATATTACCGCAAAATAAAAAAGTCACCGCAATCTGCGATGACTCATAAGCATTGATATTAAATTACTTTTTCTCTGACGATTCGGCTTTTTCGCCATTTTTTTCAGCCTCAAGCTTTTTCTTGAGTTCTTCTTTGCCGACAGCAAGCATCAGCTTGATACGGTTCTCCTGATTTACCTTCGGCGCACCCGGATCATAGTCGATGGTAACGATATTGGCATTCGGTCTGATTTCTTTAATCTTTCTGATTGCGCCCTTACCGTTGATATGATTCGGCAGACAACCGAAAGGCTGTGTGCATACGATATTCTCATAGCCTGTATCGGCAAGTTCAATCATCTCGGCTGTCAGCAACCAACCCTCGCCCATCTTACTGCCGTAGCCGATAACACCGTTTACAAGCTCCTTTGTGTGAGCATATCTGTGAGGCGGAACAAAGCCGTACTTTTCAGCCGCATCAACCATAAGTCCCTCCAGCTTTGTGAGGTAGTTGAGGAGCATCGAACAGAATTTGTATTTAACTCTGCTTCCTCCGAACATCTTGTAATCCTCAATACGGTTATCAACCTTAAACGACGCAAAGCCCATAAGTCCGGGGATGCAAACCTCGCAATCCTGATCTGCAAGAAAGTCCTCAAGACCGTTGTTAGCCATTTTGGAGTATTTTACATAGATTTCACCGACAATACCGACTTTAACCTTCGGCACTTTATTAAGCTCTATTTTTGTAAATGACTTTGTAATTCGGTCAAGAGTTTCGTCAATTTCTTCAAGAGTGTAGCCCTTGCCCTGTATGAGCATATCGGAAATCTTATCCGTCCACTCATCAACAAGCGCCATGCTTTCGCCCTTGTTCACTTCATAGGGCTTTGTCTGGTTTGAAAGCAGCATTAACTGGTCGCCGTACACAAGACCGCCGACAAATCTGCGGATAAGCGGAAGTGTGAGCGAAAAACCGCTGTTGTGTTCCATACCGAATGAAAGCGAAATTACGGGAACGAACTCAAAGCCTGCCTTTTTGAGAGCCTTTCTCAAAAGGAAAATGTAGTTTGACGCACGACATCCGCCGCCTGTCTGAGTAATCATCAGGGCAACCTTGTGAACATCATACTTTCCGCTTTGCAGAGCATTGATGAACTGACCTATAACCAGCAAAGCCGGATAACAGGTATCGTTGTGGACATATTTAAGACCTGTCTGCGCAATCTCCGGACCTGTTGTGTCGAGCAAATCAGACTTATAGCCGTAGTAGTTGAACACCTTTTCAAGTATTTTAAAATGAATAGGAGCCATATTGGGCATAAGGATTGTGTATTCCTTTTTCATCTGCTTTGTAAACAGCAAACGACCTGTTTTTTTGTCATACTTCAACTCTGCCATAACAGAATTTCCTTTCATCAATCGTTTTCAAGCGCAGCAAGCAAACTGCGGATTCGGATTTTAACTGCTCCGAGGTTTGTAATTTCATCTATCTTAATCTGAGTGTAAATCTTATTTTTGCTTTCAAGAATTTCTCTTACCTCATCGGTTGTAATCGCATCAACACCGCAGCCGAAGGATACAAGCTGAACAAGCTCCATGTCCTTTCTTGTTGTAACATATTTTGCCGCCGCATAAAGTCTTGCGTGGTATGTCCACTGGTTGAGAACATGAGTCCGGAAATGTTCAACTCTCGGAGAAATAACATCTTCGCTGACGATTGCAACATCAAAGCCCGAGATAAGCCTGTCGATTCCGTGGTTAATTTCGGGATCAATATGATATGGTCTGCCTGCAAGAACAAAAATCTTTTTGCCCTCTTTTTCAGCCTTGGCAATAATCTCGTTGCCCTTGTCAATAACCTTTTTTCTGTAATTTTCCTGTTCCTGATATGCAAGCTTAGCCGCATTTCTTACCTCGTTAAGAGTGAGGTCGGGGAAGTGGAACGAAAGTCTTTCATAGGCTTTCTTAGGAAAATCGTTCGGGCGGTGAATACCGAAGTATTCCTTTATGAAGTGAACCTTGCGTATATCCTTCATATTGTTTTTGATAACCTCGGGATAGTAAGCAACAACAGGACAGTTGTAATGGTTATCTCCGAGATGCTCGTCAAAATTATAGGAAAGACAGGGGTAGAAAATTGTTTCTGCACCCATATCAATAAGAGTCTGAATGTGACCGTGAACAAGCTTTGCAGGGAAGCAAACGGTATCGCTCGGAATTGTCTGCTGACCTCTCTGATAAAGCTTTCTTGTTGAATACGGTGAGTGGAACACCTCAAATTTAAGTTCTGTAAAGAATCTGTACCAGAACGGATAAAGCTCATACATATTGAGCGCCATAGGAATTCCAAGCTTACCTCTTATGCCTTCAACAGGCTTGTAGGAATCAATAAGATTCAGCTTATAGGCATACATATTCATATCGTTTGCAGGAGCTTTCTTTGTGATTGGTCTTTCACAACGGTTTCCTGCAATAAACTTTCTGCCCTTGCCGAATGAATTTATTGTAAGACGGCAGTTGTTGTTGCACATACCGCAGTTTGCAACCTTGATTTCGTGAACGAATTCATCAAGTCCCTTTTTGTCGGTAATTGTACTCTTGCCAACGCCCTTTGACTTTTTCTTTGCGTAAAGAGCCGCACCGTAAGCACCCATAAGTCCTGCAATGTTGGGACGGACAACTTCAACGCCCATTTCCTGTTCAAATGCACGCAAAACAGCGTCGTTAAGGAAAGTACCGCCCTGAACTACAACACGCTTGCCGAGTTCATCGGGGCTTGACGCACGAATAACCTTGTAAAGGGCGTTCTTTACAACGCTGAGTGAAAGACCTGCCGAGATATCTTCAATTGTAGCACCGTCTTTCTGAGCCTGCTTAACGCTTGAATTCATGAATACGGTACAGCGTGAGCCGAGGTCAACGGGACGCTTTGCAAAAAGTCCGAGCTTTGCAAAGTCGGCAATCTCATATCCGAGAGCGTTTGCAAAAGTCTGCAAAAAGCTTCCGCAACCCGATGAACAAGCCTCGTTAAGGAATATATTGTCAATTGCACCGTTATGTATCTTAAAGCATTTGATATCCTGACCGCCGATATCGATGATAAATTCAACATCGGGCATAAAGTATTTTGCGGCGGTAAAGTGGGCGATTGTTTCAACAATGCCGTAATCAACCGCAAATGCGTTCTTTACAATGTCCTCTCCGTAACCTGTTACGGCAGAAGAAACAACATTTATTTCGGGATTTATTTCGTAAACCTCGTCAAGGAATTGCTTCATAATCTCAACGGGGTTTCCCTTTGATGGCAGATATTTTGAATAGAGCAGCTCACCGTCATCATTGAGGACAACACCCTTTACGGTTGTTGAACCTGCGTCCATTCCTATATAAGCCTTGCCTGTGTAGCCTCCAAGCTCCTTCTGCTTAACATCAGCCTTTGCATGACGGTCGCAGAATTTCCTGTACTCCTCTTCGTTTTTAAAGAGGGGCTGATTGAACGCAAAGTTACCGCTGCCACGGTAGTTCTTTACCTTTTCGATAACCTCGTCAAAATCAATAGTCTTTTCGGCACACAAAGCCGCACCGCAGGCAACATAATAAAGTGAATTTTCGGGGCAGATTCCCTTTGTTCCGAGCGTGCGGTCAAAGCAGTTTCGCAGTTCGCTCATAAATGTAAGAGGTCCGCCGAGATATACAATCTGACCTTCAATTTCTCTGCCCTGTGCAAGACCTGCAACAGTCTGGCTTACAACCGCATTGAAAATACTCTCTGCGATGTCGCTCTTCCTCGCACCCTGATTAAGGAGCGGCTGAATATCGGTCTTTGCAAACACACCGCATCTTGATGCGATTGTGTATGTCTTTTCGTGCTGTTTTGCAAGCTCGTCCATATCCTCAAGCTTAACATTCAGAAGTGTTGCCATCTGGTCAATAAACGCACCCGTGCCGCCGGCGCAGGTACCGTTCATTCTTACCTCAAGTCCGTTTGTGAGAAACAATATTTTGGCATCCTCGCCGCCGAGTTCAATTATAACATCTGTACCCGGAATAAAAGTATTGGCGGCAACTCTTGTTGCGTAAACCTCCTGAATAAAATCAACGCCGACAGACTCGGCAACACCCATTCCGGCAGAACCCGAAAGAGCCACCGAGGCATTTTCAACGCCGTCAATCCTTGTCCGTACAAGTGCAAGGATTTCGGCAATCTTTTCCGTAATTCGGGAATAGTGCCTTTCATATGTGCTGTATATTAATTTGTTTTCGTCGTCAAGCACAACACATTTTATTGTTGTTGAGCCAATATCCAATCCTAATTTCAACTTGCGCCTCCGAAATCAATACATAGTAATCTCATTGTGCATATCTAATTAATTATAGTATTTTTTGTCAAGAAAATAATTCTAATTTGGAATATTTTCACCTTTGATGAATTTTACCATTTTTATCACAAAAATTCAATACACATAAAGGGCATAATGTATAATCTACTGCATATAATTTGCCCTCAAAGGCAAGGCGGAGCATTGTTCCGACTTTAATATATCTTAAAAATGCAGAAAAACCTGCCGAAATCGGCAGGTCTTTAGCTTTAAGTATTTAAATTATCAGAAAAGTTCACCGTGAGGAGCTTCGCCGTCATCTGCCTCGTCTGAATCTGCGGACTCGGAGAATCCTTCTTCACGCTTTGCCTCAAGCTCTGCCTTGAGGTCGCAGATGTTTGTAAGATGCTCGGGTTCTGCCTTTTCTTCAGCAACAGCCTCGGGCTGTTTTTCAATAGGCTTTTCCTCTTTAAAAGGAGAGGACTTGTAGTCGCCCTCATTTGAGCAAGCTACTGTAATATCAACAATATCATCCTCTTTAACCTCGGGAGCAACCTCGGGATTGCCGTAGAAAATATCGTTTGAGCTGTTGACAATCTTTCTGTAACACTCTCTTGCTTTTGCAATTTTGGCTTTTGAAGTGTCAATAACCTTCAAAAGCTTTTCGCACTCGGCATCATTAATTTCAGAGCCTTTCTTTCTGCTGTCGTACATAATCTTTCCGAGAGCAATATATGCTCTGTTCATAAGCTCGCTTTCGCTTTTCATAACAAGTCTTAATCTGTTGAGCTTTGCGTTTGTTCTGTTCTTTTCTACTATTGTCTGAGCTACCGATGAAATTGTATCAACGGCTGTATTTACTGTTCCTTTTACACTGTCAAGTATCGTCATAGTAAATTTCTCCTTTAAAACCGCTTTGGCACAAACACTCTGACACATTCTGCCGTGGCGAATAATATTAAACTTATTTCTATTATTATGACAGATTTTTTTGATAAAATCAACATTTTTTTAAAATTTACTTGTTAAAATCACGGTCAATTGCTATAATTAGTTTCATAGAGTGTTAAAGAGGTGGTTTGGATGCCTGAAAAGAAAATTACCAAGGCAATCGTCTGCCCAATGTGCGGTGAAATGAGCAAGGCTGATGTTTACACCAGCATCAACCCGTCCGTAACAAAGGGTGTGCGCAGGAGAGCGCTTGACGGTGAGCTTTTTGCGTGGAAATGTCCGTCATGCGGATACTCCGCAAGGCTCACATATCCGATTCTCTACAATGATATGAAGAATCGTTTTATGGTTTATTTTATTCCCAAAATTGATCATTTTCAGCTCTGCGACAACGAGCTTGAAGAAAAATACAGCAATCTCCGCAACATAAGCAAACGAATTGTTCCGACCTTCAATTCGTTCAAGGAGAAAATTTTTATCTTTGAGTCAGGACTTGACGATATGTCGGTTGAGCTTACAAAGCTTGCAATCAGCCAAACAGTTTCAAAAAAGCTTAACGGTGCGGAAATTCATGACGGATACCTTTCAATGTACGATCGTGAACGCAACACAATGGGATTTACATATTTTACAGGTGAAAAGCATACGCCGTATGTTCAGACAGCAAGACTTGAAATTTATGTTAAATCGAAGAAAATTGTCGATTCGCTTGCATATAAGGACAAAAAATTAAAGGGCTTTCTTAAAATTGACCGTGAATGGGCAGAAAACATTCTCTACCGCTACAAGCGCATGAAGCATATTGAAAAGCTTAACAAGCTGAAAGAGTAAGCTGTATACTGTAGCCAGTCAATTCTTTTGGTTTAAAAAAGAATCTGCAAATAAGTGACATATACACTGTAAAGAATATCCGTAAACATAAACTCGTTAAAGCAAAAATGCATAAAAATTTCCGCCATACCGTTCGGGGTGGCGGAATCATTCAGCTTAATATTTTTGTATTTGCAATTCCAACTTGTTAAAATGCTGATACAATCGTGGATTTTCGTTGCACAAAAAATCAGGGATCGACTCAAAGAGCCGACCCCTTTTTAATTTATTGAAAAGATTGGTAATTACTTGTTAACAGCTTCATAAACTGCAACTGCGCAAGCAACTGTAGCACCAACCATCGGGTTGTTACCCATACCGATAAGGCCCATCATTTCAACATGAGCAGGAACAGAAGATGAACCTGCGAACTGAGCGTCACCGTGCATTCTGCCCATTGAGTCTGTAAGACCGTATGATGCAGGACCTGCACCCATGTTATCGGGGTGAAGTGTACGGCCTGTACCGCCGCCTGATGCAACCGAGAAATACTTAACGCCGTTCTCATTTGCCCACTTCTTGTATGTACCTGCAACGAGGTGCTGGAAACGAGTCGGGTTAGTAGAGTTACCTGTGATAGATACACCTACATTTTCATGCTGCATGATTGCAACACCTTCACGAACATCGTCAGCGCCGTAGCAGCGAACTGCAGCTCTTTCACCGTCTGAGAAAGCTCTCTCTTCAACGATTTTAAGCTCTGATGTGAAATAGTCAAACTGAGTCTTTACATATGTAAAGCCGTTGATTCTTGAAATAATGTAAGCAGCGTCCTTGCCAAGACCGTTAAGGATAACACGGAGCGGCTCTTTTCTTGCTTTGTTAGCGTTACGAGCGATACCGATAGCACCCTCTGCTGCTGCAAAGCTTTCGTGACCTGCGAGGAATGCAAAGCACTTTGTTTCATCTCTGAGGAGCATTGCGCCGAGGTTACCGTGACCACGGCCAACATTTCTCTGCTCAGCTACTGAGCCGGGAATACAGAAAGCCTCAAGACCGATACCGATAGCTTCTGCTGCCTCTGAAGCAGTCTTTGCGCCCTTCTTAACTGCAACTGCACAACCGAGTGTGTAAGCCCAGCCTGCGTTTTCAAATGCGATCGGCTGAACGCCCTTTACGATGTCGTAGGGGTCAAAACCGAGATCGTTACAAATTTTTCTTGCCTCTTCAAGATTTGCAATACCGTATTCGGCAAGGCACTTCTCAATTTTAGGCATTCTTCTTTCCATACCTTCAAATGTTACTGCCATTATGGTGTCCTCCTTACCGAATTATTCTTCACGAGGGTCAATGTACTTAGCTGCGCCGTCAAAACGACCGTACTGACCGATGTTGTTCTTGTATGCTTCGTTTGGCTCAACGCCGTGACGAATGTCCTCGAGCATTTTGCCGAGCTTTACGAACTGATAGCCGATAACTTCATCGTTCTCGTCAAGTGCTGTCTTGAGAACATAGCCTTCAGCCATTTCCATGTAACGAACGCCCTTAGCGTTTGTGCTGTACATTGTACCAACCTGGCTGCGAAGACCCTTACCGAGATCCTCCATACCTGCGCCGATCGGAAGACCGCCCTCTGAGAAAGCTGTCTGGCTTCTGCCGTAAACGAGCTGCTCGAAGATGTTCTTCATAGCTGTGTTGATAGCGTCACAAACGAGGTCTGTGTTAAGGCACTCAAGGAGTGTTTTGTTAGGAAGAATTTCTGCTGCCATAGCTGCAGAGTGAGTCATACCCGAACAACCGATTGTTTCAACAAGAGCCTCTTCAACGATACCGTCTTTAACATTAAGTGTAAGCTTGCAGGCACCCTGCTGAGGAGCACACCAGCCAATGCCGTGTGAAAGACCTGAAATGTCTTTAATGTCATAAGATTTTACCCATTTGCCCTCTTCGGGAATGGGAGCCGGGCCATGATACGCGCCCTTAGCAACCGGGCACATATGCTTGACTTCTGCAGTATAGATCATATACAGGTCTTCCTTTCAAGAATTCTAAAAGCCGGAATTGGCTGTTATTACGATTGGATTATACCCAGATTCGCGTGGGAAGTCAAGAATTTGCGGAAAATTAGCGGTGCGCGCCGTTCAAACGATCAACATGCTTCGTACGGCGCTCTGCATCGGTTTATATAGCTCGTTCAGGACGAACGCCTTGACCTCGTATTCAGGGCCGGACGCGAGCGCCGGGATGGGAAGATACTGTGTCATTGCTTCCTGCGCTGCAAGCGATACGGAAACCGTTTGGACAAAGCAAAGCTTTCCGTCGGCGTATGCCGCAACATAGATCGTTCCCGTTACAGCCGACCATGAATGATTGACTGCGGCTACCTTCAGCCTGCTCCCTTCTGTATCGGACTGGTAGAGCGAGACGGAGAGCGGCGAGGCATAGACCGTCACGGAGATCTCGGCTGTCACGCCGTCAGCCTGTGCCTGTAGAATTGCGGTTCCGGCAGAATAGGCCCGGATCGTGCCGGATTCATCGACGGCAGCGACATCCGGGGCGCTGGATTGCCAGCGCAGCTTGTGCGCCGCGTTTTCCGGACAGGCCGACGCGCCCGTCGGCAGACTTTCGCCGACGACCATGTAATACTGCTCTGCCTCAAGCGAAATGAACGACACCGGTGTATAGGTCTGCACGAGCAGTGCAGCGGAGACGCCGTTTGCCGAAACTGCGGAAATCGTTGCTTCGCCTGCCGCATATGCGGTGATTTCTCCATTCTCCGAGACAGATATGACAGCCGGCTCTGAACTTGTCCATGTGATGGAGCGGTCAGACGCTGCGTCCGGGCCAATGCGCGCAGTCAGCTGCGCGCTCTCGCCGACCGCCAAACTTTGTTCCCCGGTGATCTCGACCGTCTGAACCGGGATGCTCTTTTCCGAAGGAATTACAGCGCCGTTTTCCGCCAGCTCCTGCTCTGTCAGATTGAGCGTGAGCGGCTGGCCATTTGTCAGCATAACGTCTTCATAATATGCCGCCGTCTGCGCTCCGTCCTGCGCGTCTCCGGTCAGCAGCACGTTCATCGTTCCGCTGTTATAGGGGATGATCTTCGCCGTGTACGCGCCGGAATTGAGCACAAACGCTTTTGTTTCGTTGTTTTCGCCCATGAGGTAGAGCGTGCCGTATGCGCAGTCCTGAATGCTCTCATCCTCTGAGGATAAGGACGCCAGCTTTTCACCATTGGAATCATATATTTCAACGGTTACCGGGCAGCTGACATAAAGCGTCGTCGAAGCGGTATTGTGCTCCGCGTCCAGATATTTGGCCAGCATACTCTTGGCCTGCGCGATATCGATCGAGCGGATATAGCGCAGCAGAACGGCATAATTTGCAAGATCGCGGCGCATTTCGATGCAGTCCGGGCGAAGAGCTTTTTCCAAATCGGACGAAACAAGATAATCCTTCCAGTTCTGTAAAGCCATGTCTTCCGGCTCCAACGGTTTGTATATTATAAGGTTTTCCTTCATTTCTCCGGGCATACATGTTTCGCTGTCGTAGACCTTGTCGTAATAATCCGGGTACTTGTCCTGAATGTAATAGTCCCCGATGAAGCGGCCTTCACTTGATTATGAAGCTGCGTATATAGCGTTTGATACAGATCCACGACCAGTGGGAACATGCCGATTGAGCTTCCGAGGAACATGGATAGACTGACCGCGGATTTCATTTTTCCATATGTATTCCAGGCCGAGCTGAGTTCCTTCAGCATTTCATTATCCGTTGATCCAAAATATGCCGCCATCAGATCGGCGCCAAACGACAGCCAGCCGCCATAGCCGCCTTCGGAGACTGCCGAATATACGTCTCCCTCTAAATTGAAATTGAACATCTGCTGATTGAGCGCATCCACGCCCTGCTTGTACTTTTCAAACGAGCGATAGCTCTCAAGAGAACGCATGGATTCTTCCAGCTTGCTCTGTGATAGATTCGCCTTCAACGCGGGCTTAATATATTGATAGACTGTTCCCGTTCCGGAATCGATGAGCTTCAGCAGGGCGTCATATGCCAGCGGGACGGCCAGCGACCACGTAAAATTGCTTTTCTGATTTCGGGAGTCCAGATATTCCGCGATCTGCGGATACCAGCCCAGAATCATTTTATAGGTGTTTTCCTCCTGCACATAGAACATCCGCTTTTTGGTGTAGGCTGTGTGCAATTTATACGCTGCGATCTCTGTATCCAGCTTGGCGATGTATGTCTGCAGATTTTCGGCAAATACGATATCCTTGATGACCTGTCTGACTGTTGTGCCGCCGTCGTTTAGCAGCACGGTCGAGCCGTACCGGTCTGTTACCGGCAGATATGCCGGCTTATCCAGCAGCCTTTCCGCCTCGTCCACGCTCATCCACGTGATGCCGACGCTCTGTGCCCAGTTGACCAGAGCCTGCGCATACTGCCGGTCGGTTCCGGCCGCCGGGATCGGCGGCTTGCTGTAGTCGTCCCTTCGAAACGGCCAGATCCCTTTCTTTTCCCACTTCAGATCGATGTCCGAAGCCGGAGTATATCGCTGGATGTCAAGCGTCCATGCCGTTTCGTCGGTCAAGCCGTAAAAATACCTGCCGTTTTCCGATTGGAAGGACGCCGGGTCGATCTTGATGAAGTATTCCCCGTCCTCGAACGCTCCAGCCTTTGAGAAGTCGATTTTTACCGTCTGACCAGAGCACGACACGGAGCTGTCCCGTACGGAGACCGAATAGACCGGGTTTTGCTTGTCCCCGACAGAATAAACCGAGATCATACCGGAGCCGGGCCGGACAGCTGTGTTGAATTTGAGCGCAGCTGTCTGAAGCGCTGTCACGCATACACCGTTCGGTGCGATTTCCTTCAAATAGACTGCGCTCACAGCGCCGTTCATGCCGTTGGCCCCGTTTCCTGTATCCGTCCCCATCTTTTTCAGCGGATACCCGTTCCAGGTTCCCTTCTCCACGTCATAAGCAGAACCGTCCGTCCAGCCGGTAGTGCCGGGCATATAATAAATGCAGAGAGTGCTTTTGCATCTGTCAAATATTGTGCTGACCTTCGAAACAGAGGGAGCATTGCCGCGAAAATAGACGCTTTCCAGATTACTGCAGCCATTGAACGCATATTCGTCAATACTTGTCACACTGCGTGGAATGGTGATGCTCGTCAGACTACCGCAGTTTCCAAACGCATACTTTCCAATAACCGTTATGCTGTTTGGAATTGTGATGCTAGTCAAATTGCCGCAGCGATTAAATGTCCCAGCACCAATGCTTGTCACGCTGTTTGGAATCGTGATGCTCGTTAAACTACTGCATTCAATGAACGCATTCTCGCCTATGCTTGACACACTTTTTGGAATCGTGATGCTCGTCAGGCTGCGGCAGTAAGAGAATGCATATCTACCAATGCTCGTCACGCTGTTTGGAATCGTGATGCTTGTCAGGCTGCCGCAGCGTTCGAATGCAGACTCACCAATACTTGTCACGCTGCTTGGAATAGTGATGCTTGTCAGACTGCTACAGCCAGAGAACGTATAGTCACCAATGCTTGATACACTTTTTGGAATCGTAATGCTCGTCAGACTGCTACAGTCAGAGAACGCGCATTCTCCAATGCTTGTCACGCTGTTTGGAATCACGATACTCGTCATCAAACAACCAGCGAACGTCCAGTCACCAATGCTCGCCACGCCATTTGGAATAGAGACACTTGTTAGACTACAGAAATAGAATGCCCATGCCCCGATGTTCGTTACGCTACTTGGAATCGAGATACTCGTCAAACTGAAACACTCAATGAATGATCCATCACCAATGCTAGTCACGCTGATCGGAATTGTGATGGATGAGAGTTCCCCACAGAATGTAAATGCATATGCACCAATACTGGTCACGCCGCTTTCGATAGTTACGTTTTTGACCTTATCGCGCGGCCATGGGCCGTATTGGTCACTACCATAATCCTCCATCCTCCCTGTGCCGCGGATTATAAGCGTCCCTTTGGAATCCAGCGTCCAGCTCAGATTCGTTCCGTCGTCTTCTCCGCCGCAATAGCCGGAAGCGACGATATCCGCCGCGAAAATTTCAGCCGTCAATGCGGTCAACATGCACAGGGCGAGCATGAGGGCGGTAAATCTACGGAGAAAAGCGAACTGCTTTTTCATAATAATTCCCTCTTTCTTCTTTTTCCTTATCATATACTACCCATTTTTTATTGTACACAACAATTTCTATTTTGCAATAGATTTACAGAAAAAGCGGAGAAAACCAGGTCGGTTTTCTCCGTTTTGAGGTTTGTTTTATTTCGTACCGAAGATGCGGTCGCCGGCGTCGCCGAGGCCGGGGACGATGTAGCCATGCTCGTTCAGCTTTTCATCGACTGCGCCGCAGTAGAGTTCGACATCGGGATGTTTGTCCGTGATCAGCTTGATGCCCTCGGGAGCAGCAACGAGGACCATAAGCTTGATGTTGTGGCAGCCGCGCTTCTTCATCTCAGCAATGGCCGCGTCGGCAGAACCGCCGGTGGCAAGCATAGGATCGACGATCATAATATCACGCTCGGCGATATCCTTCGGCATTTTGCAGAAGTAGACGTGTGGCTCAAGCGTTTCCTCGTCGCGGAACATGCCGATGTGGCCGACACGAGCCGACGGAACCATGCGCAGAACACCGTCAACCAGTCCAAGACCGGCGCGCAGAATGGGCACGACTGCAATTTTCTT